>Ga0208940_1000086_pt1 | contig 119093 bp, 99 predicted proteins | sample AD_JPNNA6_MetaG_FD_184445 | JGI IMG/M metagenome (GOLD analysis project Ga0208940, IMG submission 184445) | Active sludge microbial communities of municipal wastewater-treating anaerobic digesters from Japan - AD_JPNNA6_MetaG (SPAdes) (version 2) | ecosystem: Engineered > Bioreactor > Anaerobic... | reverse complement strand
AGAATCTGTCCTTGTGTATTTGTAAGTGTAATAGATACATTTCTAATTCCCATCAATGCCCTCACAAAATATTCACCAGCAACAATTTCAGGGCTGCGCTTCTTAACAACTTTCCCTTCAATTACAATTCTGGCATTGACTGCTTGTTGTTCAGGTGTAAAAGTTATTCTGTTTTCACTCACAACTGCCACTTTCCCTGGAATTTCTCTTCCTGCACTGTCATATACCTTCACAGAAACATCCGTTGTTTTAAGGTTATGAGTGAAAGCACGAGTTACTCCTTGTTTGAAACTTAATTTTTCCCTTGTATATGTAACTGTTTTGAACTCAGGTTTCATCTTTAACCTCGACTCAGGTCGGGTGTTTGTTTCAATATTCCTTAAAAACTTGAACTTGTTATAGAGAGCCGAGAAAGCAGCGTTGAAGGTAAGTGTCAGGTCATTATGATTTTTAATTGTATTGCCCGGATTTAATTTTATCGAATCAGGAAATAATGGAGCGGCAAGCCATGTATAGTCGGAACCGTAACGCAAATTGGAATTAGTCCAGTCGAGTAAAGGCAATTTATTAACTGGAATATTGTAATTAATATTTATAATGTGTGTATAAGTTGTTGTTCGACCGAAATTTTTAAGATTAGTAAGCACTGAATCTTTCCAATGTTCATATTCTGTTGCATAACGTTTTCTGTCAACCCCTCCTTGCGGCTCATCAATCCGTGCAATACTTGTTGCTGTGAAATCGAATTTTAACTGCCGTGTAATATCATACTTAAAATCATATATCCTGCTCCATTCAAAATCCTTACGATATGATGGTGTCACTTTCAGATAAGGATTATTTATATTTCTTAGTTTGACTTCATTGTAATACCTGCTAATATCGGTACGAAATGAGATGCTTCTTGGAAATGGATAAAAGTTAAAATCCTTAATAAGCCTGAATGCTGGAGAATTAAGAAATCTGACATTTCTGAACGGGGCGATATTTTTTGGCTGGCTTTCATAATTATAGTTTATACCTCCGTGAATGTTTTTTTCAAGGTCAAGTTCTGTTTTTATGTTGCTGCGGTAAACCTCGTTATATGTATAATTGAAGCTGAGATTAGCAGGGTCCCAAAGGTGAGGTTTTTCTCCCCTTATATTCACGCCGGCATTGCTTACTGTTAATGTCTTCCGGTGAGCATAATCTTCGGAAATGGACTTTATCGAATCACGTTCTTTTCTGGTCTCCGCATTTAACAATGCATCTTTTAAAGGGATGTCAGGATCGAGAGGGTTAAATTGGGGTTGTATCCTCTCCTGTGAATATCCTAAATAAACCGGCAATCTTATGTTGGCTTCTTCGGGAAAGAATTTACCCAATTCAATGGTTGATGATAAATCATATTTAAGAATCTGTTCTTTGCTACGTTCATTGACCTTTTTTTCAATACTGCCCCATCCGGGTGTGCTTGTCTGACCCACAAGGTCTACAATTCCAATATCGGCCAGTTGTGCCTGCAAATGAGTATTGGCTGCCCATCCACTGTTTTCAACAAAATCACTAAGGCGAAGTTCATTAAACCAGACCTCTCCCGATTTCGGGCGTCCGTCGTCTAATGCCGGATTCCTGGTTTTAACCGGATTCCTGATCCCAACCATTATTACTTTAATATTACTAAGATTCGGATTACCTGATACTGAGACTCTGTTTTGCTTATCGTAATAGATAAAAACATCCGAAACACTCAGTGTCGAACCTTGTTTTTGCATTTCACTGTTCCTCGCCTGCTTAGCATCCTGTAATACTGAAAGGTCAATTATAAAACTATTCTCTTCAGGCCATACAATTTCCCTATGGCTGTCGTTGTCGTTGTTATATCTCCCCGGAGGAGTAAGCTTGAGAGGAATCTCATACTCATAAAAATTGCTTTTATAATCCGATCCTATTCTGATAAAGGCCGTAAGTTCATTATCTGAAAGAGGCTCGCCTATTAAAGCTTCGGCATGTACTTCCATTCTGATCTGGCGGTATTGCCTTATATCAATATTTATATTACGGAATGCTGCCCTTGCATCACCATCTTCAAGGTCATGAACCCTGAACACCATTGACTGTTCGTTCAGTTGACGAAGCTGAGGGTTTGAAGGATCAATAATCCTTGTGAAACCAGGAGGAAGCACATAGTTTACCGGCAACTTACCACTGTTCTCTTCTATGCTGACAGAACTTATTTCAAACGAACCGTCTTCCTGTTCCGGGATATTAGTCCTCTCACTTCCTTCCTTAAATGACATGTTATATTTTCTCCATTCAGCCCTTACAAGATCGAGTTTCGCGAATCTCAGTATAACGGGTTCCTCAAAATTGCGCATGAACATCCGCATAAATCTTATTGACTTAAAATCCCTGATTGAGCCCACAACTCTCTCATAATCGGTAATAGGTATTTTAAACTGATACCATTTCACTTTAGATTTCTCCCCATTGGCAAATGTTGCGGTATATTCGATTTCGTCAACTATAAAATTCGAACCCACTTTCAAATCTTCAGGCCTCATGCTCACTTTATACTGATAATAGCTTTCGGTTTCGCTCAGAGTATTATCTCTGTTTATATCTTCCATATCTGGAAGAGTAGTGCCGCTTGTCGGATAATTCTCAGGTGACATTTCGGCAGAGGGGGAGTTTCCTTCCGACCCGTTATAACGCTTATATCTGTCGAGAATACTAAGTCCAATTCTATCGTAATCAGAACCTCTGAAGTAGTGAAAGTCGTCGTTCGACGGGTCTTTTTCAAATTCATTGTAAGCCTCAATACTAAGAACAGAGCTTAAATTCTGCAAATACTTCTCATAAAATGTTTTTTCATCATCATCGCGTAATCCGTCAAAACCTACATCTTGATATTGACGCGACATCGGATCATTATCAAATGCATGCACCACAGCCTGAATGGTAGGAACACGCCCCCAAGCGGTGGTATCAACATTTTTAACATCAGGTGACCCGGGCAGCCCGTTTTCAAAACTTTTGCGGGAATCTTTAAGAATATCCTCCGAAATATTTCCAAGATTAAAATAAATATCTCCTCCTTTATGGTCAGAATTTTCCACAAAAGGATCCATTAGCCAAAACTTAATATATTGTATGTTAGACTGCTCAAAATCGCTTGTAAGTACTTCTCTCATAATGCCTCCCCATCGTGAACTGGGATTATTTAGCGAGCCGTCGCTGTTCAATCCTGCCGAATAGCCCGAGGGAGTAGTATCAAAATTGTATTGGCCTCTTTCGGAAGGATAAAATGCAACGTTAAGTACGCCTATTGTTGCTGGCACTCCGCTCGGGCTTTCTTTATATGGAAAAATTTCTGTTTCGAATATTTCTCTTACAAAGTGGCTCGACTGTTCATCAGGATTATTCTTAATATGTTCAGGAGTTGATGAACCGTTTCGTAAAAAAAGAGGATCAATCACATACCAGGCCAGCCTTGCTCTGTTAAAACCGCTTGCAAGATTATTATTAAGCCTTGCTTCGGGGAACATCATATCCTGACCCTGAGGAATACTTGCAAGTGTCCATGCATTGAACGATTTAAGGTCGAGAGGCATTTCACTGGCTTCAAAATCGTCTATATATGAATTCCCTGCATTCGAAATTGCTTTCGAATGACCTGGAACAAGATTGGCAAATTCGCCGAAAAATGAAACTGCGGAAGGGGCTTTTGTTCTGATAAACGGAAGCTTATCAATTACATTTGTAAGCATCTGTGATTGTGATTTATAAGAAGTGTTCAGCCCCCATATTGTATTTGATATCGGTTCCTCGCCAAAATTGACTTTTTGTGTATATGGCCTTTCATTCAAATGCAATATTGTTCCGCCGACATTGAAATTATCCGAAATGCGATAATCAAGATATGTTCCGACGAGTGTCTTAGTCTGAAATCCGAAAAACTGGTTGCTTTCAAGCGACACCTGGATAGGTGTTTCCGAATCAATAAGTGCCTGGTTAATAATCCGCACAGTACCAAGGTTATAATCAACCGTGTAATCGCTATTTTCTGTTAGAACTACACCGCCTGCAGTTACTTTAATCGCTCCCTGTGGAATGTTTGTAGCATTTAATTGTATCTCGGAGCCTGCCGCCGAAGAATATTGTCCGGTAAGCTTGAATTTATTTTTCTCGGCCATCTGTCTGGCAATAGTCTGAGTCGAATCGTATAATTCCTGAAAAACATATTTGTCGGCAAGCTTTTTATCCGTAAACTGTTCGCGAAGATAACTCCCAAAGGGTTCATTTACCGGAAATATTATTCTGCCGCGGTCTGGCATAATAGTAGCATTCTCAATAAAATCGAATACACCATCAGGTTCTCTGTCAAGCCTCGAATTGAGATTATCAAGTCGCAATACTTGTAAAAGTATTATATCCGACAGGTTTCCTTCCGGAAGGTAATTAATCGAATTGCCTGTATTGTCGTCCTGGTATAATATATTTAATTCAAAATTTTTTCTTTCAACTCTTCCAGAACCAAGAGAATAGATGTTTTTCATCATCAGTTTCCATGTAGGAAGTTTAGGGCTAAGTGTCGTTCCTTTCAGAAGCTTAAGTATAAGCGCTTGGGGTGCCGCAACTCCGTCGGTTGAAAACTCTCCGACTTTATATGTCTGGCCATTATACGTATATTCAAAAGCAACTGCAAGGACTTCATCGGTATTAAGTGCGGTATTTAATGAAATAAATCCAAGCTGTTTGTTAACCGTGTATTCTCTTTCATTAAGCTTTCTTGCATTTTCAATTTTCTCGTAATCTCTTCCTGTCTGAAAATCAGGATAAAGCGGACTTAGAACATCTGTAACTTTATCCATCTCACGAACATCCGGATAATTCTTAATTAGTTCATCATAAAGTCCGTTTATAGAGTTATCGGGATTTGGCCTTGCACCTGGTTGTTGCTGAAAGGCAGGAATATCATTATAGATATGCTGGCTGTTTTCGGCAAGATCCATAAAAGCCACAATGTTTCTATTACTTCCTTCTTCGAACCTGCTTGTTTTATTTGTTATCCACACTTCTATCCTTTCAATGTTGAGGCCTGAGCTTATAATCGGGAGGTATTTCATTGCATCATCAAAGATATCCCTGAAATATTGCGACAGGAAAAAGTGTCTGTTTGCCTCATAATTATCCACAAATATTTCGAATGTGCTTATTTGAGCGCCTCCTTTTACTTCCATCACCGAAGACTCTCCTTTTTGTTGGGAAAGAACTGATGTCATTGTAAGTTTTCCGAACTGCATTTCTGTCTTAAGTCCAAAAAGGCTGTAACTACCTGTAATAAGAGTTCCCGGAAGAGGAAGAGTGACATCGCCTGCTTCTATTTTCTTAATTATTTCATCCTCTTTACCGGCATACTGAAGCTTTATTCTGTTTTCAAATTCGAACATAGCTTCTGTATTATAATTAACCCCCAGCTGAAGCTTGTCGCCGATGGTTCCAGTCACATTCATCTGTATTTTTTCCTTGAAGTCGAACGTGGGAATACTTCTAAGTTTTTCTGAGAGAGCCGGGTTTTGAGTGCGTGAGATATTAATTCCAAAAATGAGCTCAGCAGAACCTTGAGGGATAATATTTATTACATTGCTTCCGAAGATTTTGTCAAAAGCCTCTCCGCCTATTTCGATTGGTGGAATAATTGATGAACGGTATCCTGTTTCATCACCTGAAAGACGCATATTCCAGTATTCTCTCATTGCTCTATCGAATTCATATTTGCGGTATTCTTCGGGGCTCATCCTCACTGGTAACCGGTAATCGAAAGAGCCTGCTTTCTGATAAATTATATATTCGTTTTTATCAGGATCATATACGACTTTTGAAGTTATGTTTTTAGGAATATTAAGAAATAGAGGCGAACTTGTACTATTTTCCCATGGGATCCCTGAAATATCTTTTAGTTTAAGCACCTGTTTTTTTGTTGTATCCAGGGGAGTAACATTTTGTCCATAAGACTGAAGGAAGATAATAAAGCTAAAGATTGCAGAAAATACGATACGGAAAATCTGCTGTAGATTTTTATATGAAAAACAAGATTTCAATATTTTTTACAAGTTTTTCAATGCTCTCTTGATAAGTTCCTCCACAGTTAACTTTTTATCTTCACTGATAATCCTGTCGAGAACTTTCATGACAGCATTTCTGGAAAAACCCAGCATTACTAATGCAGATAACGCCTCTTCATGTTTGGTATTGTCCTCACCAATGAATATTTCGGCAGCAGATTTCTGTTTACCAATTTTATCCTTAAGATCAATTATAATTCGTTGTGCAGTTTTGATTCCGATACCTTTTATTCCTTTCAGCATATTTACATTTGCTTCATTAATTGCTTTAGTTATATCGGCCGGTGTGAGCGATGAAAGTATCATACGGGCGGTATTTGCTCCTATACCTGAAACTGAAATAAGATGACGAAAAATATTTCTTTCCTCCTCATCGGCAAAACCGAAAAACTGACGGGCATCTTCACGAATTACTTCGTGAATAAGAATTCTGTAACTTGTTTTATTTTCAAGCTTTGAATAAGTATTAATAGATATATTTATAAAATATCCTATTCCTGCTGTTTCTACAACTACGTAAGTCGGTGAAAGTTCTGTTATTGTTCCGATAATGTAATTAATCATATCAGTTGTTCAAGGTCAAGGCTATTAATTTCAGGTGGAAGTTCCTCAGGATGTCCGGAATGAATATCAACTTCAGAATGTTTCAGAGTGTTTTTGGTAATCTCAGAGTACATTTTTCTATTTCGATAAATATCACATGCAAGATATATAGCATGTCGGAAAGAATTTTCTGATGCTACTCCTTTACCTGCAATTTCAAATGCGGTCCCATGCACAGGTGAAGTTCTTACCACAGGGAGACCTGCTGTAAAATTTACTCCAGTATCAAATGAAAGAGCTTTAAAAGGAGTAAGTCCCTGGTCGTGATACATTGCCAGCACAGCATCAAATTTAGCGAATATCCCTGCTCCAAAAAATCCGTCGGCCGAGAAGGGCCCGAATGCCATTATCCCTTCCTCTCTTGCTTTTTGGATTGCAGGGATTATTATTTCCGCTTCCTCATTTCCAAGAAGTGAATTATCGCCGGCATGAGGATTCAGTCCAAGAACTGCAATAGTTGGTTTGCGGATAGCAAAATCAATCACAAGAGAACTATTCATAATTCTTAGTTTCCGCAGTATGGCATCGAAAGTAATAAGTCGGGGTACTTCTTTAAATGGTACATGGCCCGTGACGATCCCGACCTTCATGTTTTCACTTATCATAAACATAAGTACTTCTTCTACACCAAACTTTGATTTCAAATATTCGGTATGGCCGGGAAAATTGAAATTTGCTGATTGGATTGATTTTTTGTTTATAGGAGCAGTAACCAGAACATCTATTTTCCCCTCTTTCAAATCATTTACAGCTCTTTCCAGAGCAATAAATGCTGTTTCTCCGCTATGAGAAGTTGACTTTCCCAATTCTACTCTTACATCATCACCAAGGCAGTTAATTATGTTAGCTCTTTTATTATTGGCTTCACCTGGATCGCGGATGGAATTAAAGCTGAAATTTTCAATATTCAATACTTTCCTATGATAGGCTGCCACTTTTGGCGAACCATAAACAACCGGGACAAAAATGTCAAAAATATTGTTATCGAGCAGGCATTTAATAATCACTTCATAGCCAATGCTATTGATATCTCCATGAGTTATTCCGACAATAATCTGTTTATTCTCCATTTTACTATTTATTATTTATTTTACCCGAAGCAAGTTTCCTAAGAAAAACTGTAAGAAGCCTTAGCCCTGAACCAGGTCCTTCCTTTAATCTGTAAAAGTCGTCTTTCTTTAAAATACCGGTTCCTGCAATATCCAGATGAATTAATGGGTATTTTGCGAATGATTCGAGGAATTTGCCGGCAGTGATTGCACCAGCTTCTCTCCCGCCATTATTCTTAATATCTGCCACATCCGATTTCAAAGCTTCACTGTATTCGTCCCAGAAAGGCAGACAGGCGATTCTTTCATATACATCATTCCCAGCCTCTTCGAGTATTTTAAAATACTCTTCATCTGCATTACCCATTGCTGCAATAGCCTGGTTCCCAAAAGTCATAGCCGCAGAACCTGTTAATGTGGCAATAGTTATAATAAGCTCCGGTGCGTAATTGCAGGCATAGCTTATCGCATCGGCAAGCAAAAGCCTTCCTTCTGCATCGGTGTTCCCTATTTCAACGGTTGAACCATCAAACATTCTGATAATATCTCCCTGAGTATAAGCATTTCCTCCGGGGCGGTTATCGGTTGCAGGCAACAATCCAATAACATGAACCGGCAATTCACACTTTGAAATCACATACATGATACCTGCAACTGTGGCGGCACCAGCCATATCAGCCTTCATCTGGCTCATATATTCCCCGGTTTTTATGTTCAAACCTCCGGTGTCATACATAATGCCCTTACCTATAAGTACCACAGGTTTATTGTTTACACTTTTTTGTGGCTTCCATTCGAGGATACAAAATACAGGTGGATCAACACTTCCGCGATTCACAGCAAGAATACCACCCATCTTTAGAGCTTCAATTTTTTCTTTATAAAATACTTCTACAGAAAAACCTGCCGAATTTCCAATCTTTTTTATTTCTTCGGCAAATGCATTAGCATTAAGATAATTCGGCGGCTCATTTATTAAATCGCGTGTCATATAAACAGCTTCGCAAAGCGTACTTAACCACAATATATTTTGATTTACCCCGGTATTATAAATAAGAATTTTAGAAGGAAATTTCCCACCATTCTTTTTTTCTTCTTTTGTTTTATACTTTGAAAATGAATAAATGCTCAGTATGAGCCCTTCTGCAAAAGCTTCTTCTGCGCCACTCAACGAACCATCCGAAGCAATTACAATTTCAGAGTGACTGTTTGACTTGATTAGCTTTTTCATTACTGAAGCTTTTTTTCGCAGATCCTCCAATAGCTTGTATCCGGTAAGTTCAGTATTCAAAGGGACAATATACGTGCATTTAAAATACGAATTAATAAATACAAATTCATCCTTTTCTTTAAGCCTCTTTTCAGCATATTCTTTTTCACTTCGGCTCAGCATTATATAAGGCGGAATTTCTTCATTCCCCACAATAAAAATAACCGACTGTTCAGGAGATATTTGAGATACCGATTTTATATCTATTTTTATCATAATAATTTATTTTAATAACATAAAATCTTGATAAATTTGACTATTATAATATATATTTACTATTTACGTATCATCAATACACGAAAATATTTTAAATTAACTCTTTGATAGAAAGCGTAAAGTTAATTAAAAAATCTAACTCTCTCCATGAAATTTCTACAATTGTAATCATTTATATATCAACAATATAAAATGGTTTTATAAATAACTTGTTCAATCTTATAATGAAATTTGAAAGTATTCTTAATCGTGCTTTAAAGATGGAGCCTATCTCTTTTAAAGAAGGGATGATATTATATGATCATGCTCCGACCTCGCTTCTTATGTTCTATGCCGATCAGATAAGGAAAAGACTTCATCCCGACGATAAAGTCGGCTGGATAATAGACAGAAATGTCAACATCACCAATATATGTTTCTCGCAATGTTCATTTTGTAATTTTTGTCGCCGGAAAAATTCGGATGATGCATATATAACCACTATAGAGCAGTATCGGGAAAAAATTGACCAATTGTTTGCACTGGGTGGAAAACAGCTTTTGTTGCAGGGTGGGATGAATCCGGATCTTGGACTTGGATTTTATAAGAATCTTTTTATCTTGCTTAAAAAAGAATATCCGGCCTTGAAGCTTCATGCTTTAGGACCTCCTGAAATAGTATATCTTGCCAGAAAAGAAGGATTAACATTCAGGGAAGTGCTTCTGGAATTAATTGATGCCGGCCTTGATAGTTTGCCTGGCGCCGGTGCTGAGATTCTCTCCGAAAGAGTAAGAAAGAATATTTCGCCGGCGAAAGCAACTGTTGATGAATGGCTTGAAGTGATGCGCGAAGCACATAAACTGAATATTCCAACATCGGCTACAATGATGGCAGGGCATGTTGAGACGAGAGAGGAACGTATAATACACTTAATTAAATTACGTGAATTGCAATCTGAAAAGCCTGAAGGTAGTTATGGTTTTATCACTTTTATTCCCTGGCCTTTTCAGCATAAGAATACGCGGCTTTACAGAGATTCAAACATTACTAATAGTATCAATGGCCTTGAATATATCAGGTTAATTGCAATAAGCAGGATAATGTTAAATAATATTCCTAATATTCAGGCTTCACTCCTTACTGTAGGAAAAGAAATTACAATGATGTCACTTCATTCGGGCGCAAATGATCTTGGATCAATTATGATTGAAGAAAATGTAATCAGCGGTGCTGGCGATATTCAAATATTCGATTCGGACACAATATGCACAATAATAAATGAAGCCGGTTTTACACCGATAAAAAGAAATCAGAAATATGAACCTGAAAATTAATCTTTATTAAGAATTTCTTTCTTCTCCTCTTCAGGATCATCTTTGGTAGCCTTCCTGAATTCTTTCAGTCCATGTCCGATGCCTTTCATAAGTTCAGGTATCTTTCGGCCGCCAAATAGAAGCACTACAATTAACAAAATTAAAACAATCTCCAAAGGTCCTATCTTTCCCATTTTTTTAAATTTTAAAAAACATTACAAAGTTACAATTACTTTGATAAAAACAAAATAGAAAATATTATTTATTCAGAAGTCTTACTATATCATTTGCATTTGCATAAATCAACAGAGCAAAAAGGAATATCATACCTGCTATCTGGGCATATTCGAGGAACTTATCGCTTGGTTTTCTACTGGTTATGACTTCATACAACAAGAAAAGAATATGTCCGCCATCAAGCCCGGGAATTGGAATAATATTCATAACTGCAAGAATTATTGACAAAAAGGCCGTAAGATTCCAGAATGACTGCCAGTTCCATGTTCCCGGAAATATGCTTCCTATAGTAATAAATCCCCCAAGCGACTCATACCCCTTAGCTTCCTTCGAAAATATCAGCTTAAACTGTTTAAGATAATCACCTATAGTACTAATACCAAGTTTAATGCCTTCTGGAATTGATTCCAGGAAGCTATAATTGACAGTCTTAAGCTCAAAAATATTTTCATACGATCGCATTATCTCAAGGCGTCCGTTTTGATTTACAGTAACCGGAATATTTAAATTCTCACCGTTTCGGACAATATTCAGGGTTACAACTTTTCCTTTATTCTTCATAAGGTAATTCTGGAACTCGTCAAAGAATTCAAATTGGATATTATCAACCCCTTTAATTTCATCGCCTTCTTTTACTCCTGCAACTTTTGCAGGTGAATTTTTCCCAAAGCCGCTCACAATAAAAGTAGAAAAAGGAAGCCTTGGCTCAATTCGTCCTCCTCCTTTTATTGCACTATTGATATATGCCTGTGGAATGTTGATATTGATTATTTCCCCATTTCTTTCTACCTGGATCGTTTTCTTGTTATTGAGAATTATCTCCTTTTGAATCTGATAAAAATTATCTATATACTGACCGTCAACTGATAAAATTTTATCTCCATTTCTAAGTCCTATTGAATATCCGACACTATCGGTTACAATCCCGTATTTTACGCTGGAAGTGGGTAAATATGTTTCTCCCCATTTGTAAAGAACCACGACATAAATGAGTATTGCAAATAGGAAATTAAACAAGACGCCGGCGACCATTACAAGAAGTCTCTGCCATGAAGGTTTTGACCTGAATTCCCATGGTTCGGGAGGTTTTTTAAGATGTTCCGTATCGAGCGACTCATCAATCATTCCTGCTATTTTTACATACCCTCCAAGTGGTAACCATCCTATTCCATATTCGGTCTCTCCTTTCTTAAATTTAAAAATAGAAAACCATGGATCGAAAAAAAGATAAAATTTTTCCACTCTTGTTTTAAAAATCTTCGCAAAGATGAAATGGCCAAATTCATGGACTATAATCAGAATTGAAAGGCTTAAAATAAATTGAAGTATTTTTATAAGTACAGTCATCTTTTCAGTTGTAAATTATTTGTAATATAGTTTTTTGCTATTTCTCTGCTTTCAAAATCGGCTGACTCAAGGATTTCAAGGTTTATTTCACGAACAAAGGTAGTTTTAGCCATTGTATATTCTACAATATCTGATATTTGTAAGAATCCGGTTCTGCCTTCAAGAAAACTTTTTACAGCCACTTCATTAGCGGCATTCATTATGCAAGGCATATTGCCCCCTATTTTGAGGGCTTCATACGCAAGAGGCAGGTTATGGAAGAGAGTTATGTCGGGTTTCATAAAAGTCAAAAACGACAAATCGGTAAGGTCAAGCCTTGGCAAGTCGGAAGGAATTCTTTCAGGGAAGCCAAGAGCGTAAAGAATCGGAATGCGCATATCGGGCATACCAAGCTGAGCTTTCACCGAGCCATCGTGGAAATAAACAAGAGAATGAATTATTGATTGAGGATGAATAACAACATCTATTTTTTCAGGCTCAATATTAAAAAGCCATTTTGCTTCTATCACTTCGAGCCCTTTATTCATCAATGTTGCCGAGTCGATTGTTATTTTGCTTCCCATATCCCACCTGGGATGCTTCAATGCCTGTTCAGGGGTCACATATAAAAGTTGTTCGTAAGTATAATTCAAAAAAGGACCGCCTGAAGCTGTCAGGATTAATTTTTCTACGGTTTTTCTGTTCTCACCTACCATGCACTGGAACAAAGCTGAATGTTCGGAATCTACCGGAATAATTCTGCTTCCCGATTTTGAAGCGGCTTGCATAATAACTTCTCCGGCAACAACAAGTGTTTCCTTATTGGCAAGCGCTATGTCTTTTCCTGTTTTTACGGCAGAAAGAACCGGTTTCATGCCGGCATAGCCAACCATAGCGGCAAGGATTAGATCGGCATCACAGTTAACGGTCACATTTTCTATTTCATTAACCCCTGCCATAACCTCCACAGGTAATACCGAGAGTGCATCCTTAACTTCTTTATAACAATTCTTATTTGCTATAACTACAGTTTTAGGAAGAAATTTTTTTGCCTGACTTATAAGAAGGCTTGTATTGCTGCCGGCCGTAAGAACTTCCACGCTGAACCTGTCAGGATATTTAGCTATAATATCGAGAGCCTGCTTCCCAATCGATCCGGTTGAACCAAGAATTGCAATTCTTTTTGGCCGATCCATATTAAACAATTTATTTGGAAATTAGAAAAAAATATGTTTTTCAGGATCCAGAGGAATGCCTTTATACCATATTTCAAAATGAAGGTGAGGACCCGATGTATAAAGTTCTCCCGTACTTCCTACTACAGAAATTGCTTCACCAGCTCTTACAAAATCTCCATTTTCCTTAAGCAGAGAAGCATTATGCTTATAAACAGTTACAAGGTTATTGTTATGTTGTAACTCTATTACATATCCGGTTTCCATTGTCCATCCTGTAAAAATAACTGTACCATTAAGAGCCGCTAAAACAGTTGATCCGGGACGTGTAACAATATCGGTTCCGAAATGCTTTATTCTCGAATCAAATTTTCCCGTAACAATACCTTTTACAGGAGTGAAAAAATGAAGATCTGCAAGCCCAGACGATTCATTCGTCCTAGTAAAAATAAGATTATATTTTTCTTCCTCTTCTACTTGAGATCTTAATTGATTAGTTTCAGGAATATTACGAAATTCAATATTACTATATTTCCTTCCTGTATCTGAAGAGATCGTAATTTCTTCAGGTCTCCGACCTGAGATAACCGCATTAAGATTGGCAAAATACTTATCTCTCAGTTCCAGCTCCCTTTCCAGAGAATCGAGCCTTATAGCACTTATCAATATATTTTTTCTCATTTCCACATCCGGATATCCAGGAATAAATTCCCTAAGATTTGTAAACGCAATGAGGCAAACAGTTGACCCTATAATAATTAATATAACTAATGAAGTAAGTATGAAAGCATTATAACGGGTAAGTCTTACTTTCCAGACTTCTTCAAAAGTAGTATCATTATATATAGTAAATCTGTATTTATCACGCCAGTTTCTTTTTTTCTTTTCTTCCTTTGCCATTTTCATAAGCAATAAGGCAACAAAGATAATAAACCTGACATGATTTTTAATTTGATAAACTCAATTGAAATATATGCTTAAGAAAAACAAGAAAATTATTATTTCACTCAATTCTCTTTCATATTCAATAGTTAATATACTTTCAATATATCATTCATGTTTTTAATATGTTGCATATTCAACTTTTCAATGAAGCTTGTTAAGCTAACTGTAAATACCAATATGATAATTAATTTGATAATATTTTTTTATTAAAATCATCTGTTTGTAAAAAATTAGTAACTTTGTAAATCTTAAAATTAAGAGGTTGTTGTCTGTCGGAGGTTGTACAAAAGCCCGAAACAGTTCTTCCAAATATGATATACTGCGGGGTGGAGCAGTGGCAGCTCGTTGGGCTCATAACCCAAAGGTCGGAGGTTCGAATCCTCCCCCCGCTACAAAGAGAAATTCCTTGCCGCAAAGCGGCAGGGGATTTTTGTTTTAGACAGAGTAGGGCGACTTGCCCATACGATGGATCAAACAAAAAGACCCGTGTCACGCTGAAAGCGTGGCGAGGAATTTCTCGTTGTAAAGCAAAATCAAAAGGAACGTGAGCAACGCGAACAATCCTCCCCCCGCTACAAAGAGAAATTCCTTGCCGCAAGGCGGCAGGGGATTTTTGTTTTAGACAGAGTAGGGCGGACTTGCCCATACGATGGATCAAACAAAAAGACCCGTGTCACGCTGAAAGCGTGGCGAGGAATTTCTCGTTGTAAAGCAAAATCAAAAGGAACGTGAGCAACGCGAACAATCCTCCCCCCGCTACAAAGAGAAATTCCTTGCCGCAAGGCGGCAGGGGATTTTTGTTTTATGAACCGCCAATAAGTAAAAACGTAGCTGATGCAATAGAGGCTCCTATCATTGGACCTACTATTGGCACCCACGAATAACTCCAGTCGCTGTTTCGTTTGTCTTTTATTGGTAAAAAGAAATGCATTATCCTGGGGCCAAGGTCACGGACAGGATTTATAGCATATCCGGTAGGACCTCCGAGTGCCAGACCGATACCAAGCACAACAAGAGCCACAGGAAGAGCGTTAAGTGCACCCAGCCCCACTTCCGGTTGTGCCATATAAAGTACTGCCAGAACAAGAACGAATGTACCTATAATCTCAGTAATTAAATTATACCAATAACTTCTTATATTAGGTATTGTGCAAAACACTGCAAGTTTTGCATCTGCATCTGTTGTTTCATCAAAATGCTTTTTGTAGGCAAGCCATGCGAGACTTGAACCAAACATGGCACCAAGCAACTGAGCTAATAAATATAAAGGCATTTTGGAGAATGAAAATTTTCCCACCAGGACAAGGCCGAGTGTCACGGCAGGATTAAGATGGGCACCACTTGCATCCGCAGCAATCAAAACACCGGTGAACACACCTATTGCCCATCCAAAGGTTATTACAATCCATCCGCTGTTGTTGCCTTTGGTCTTTTTAAGCAGCACATTTGACACAACACCGCTTCCAAAGCAAAGAATCATGGCTGTTCCAATAAATTCTGCAAAAAACTGACTCATACTTAAATATTTTAGATTTTATTTATTTAAGAATAATTGTCATTCATTTGTACTTTAATTTAAGTTTTTCGTTTATCGTTTTTCATTTTGTAATTTTCATTTTGCATTTTCTCCCTTTCTTCCTAACTTCTCTCGTCACTCGCCTATCACAACTCGCCTGACGCCCTCCGCCTACTGCCTAATACCTTTCTTCTTCTGCCCACGAAATTGTAGTCTTAATTGCTCTGTCCCATCCCTTTGTAAGCTTTTCGGCTGATTCTCTATCAATAGCAGGAGAAAAAATCCTGTCAATCTGCCATTGTTCCTTAATCTCATCCTTACTATTCCAGTATCCTGTTGCGAGTCCTGCCAGGTATGCAGCGCCAAGAGCAGTTGTTTCCGTAATTTTTGGACGAACTACTTTTGTTTGTAAAATATCCGACTGGAACTGCATTAAAAGATTGTTAACAGTTGCGCCGCCATCAACTCTGAGTTCATGAATATTTATTAATGAATCTTTTCCCATTGCTTTAAGAACTTCAAGGGTCTGATAAGCTATACTGTCGAGTGAAGCTCGAGCTATATGTGCCGATGATGTACCTCTGGTTATACCTACAATGGTTCCACGTGCATGTTGATTCCAGTACGGGGCTCCCAGCCCTGCAAAAGCGGGTACGAAATAAACACCACCGCTGTCTTCAACTTTACTGGCAAGTTCTTCAACTTCTACAGAATTCTTTATTATCCCCAATCCATCTCTCAGCCATTGCACTACTGCACCGGCAATAAATATACTACCTTCGAGGGCATACTGGATCTCATTACCTATCTGCCATGCTATTGTTGTCAGAAGTTTATTTTCCGATTTAACTGGTTTATCACCAACATTCATCATCATGAAACAACCGGTGCCATAAGTGTTTTTAACCATTCCAGGCTCAATACACATCTGCCCGAACAATGCCGCTTGCTGGTCGCCTGCTATACCGGAAATCATCACAGACGAACCCAAAACATCTCTTGTTTGACCATAAATTTCACTTGAAGTTCTTACTTCAGGTAAAATACTTTCAGGGATATTAAAAAGTTTAAGAAGATCTTTGTCCCATGATAATGTATTTATATTAAACAACATAGTTCTTGAGGCGTTTGACACATCAGTAATATGGAGCTTCCCGCCGGTAAGGTTCCACACAAGCCATGAATCTACAGTTCCGAATGCAAGACGTCCCTTTTCGGCAAGGGAACGTGCCCCGTTCACATTATCGAGAATCCATTTAACCTTGGTTGCAGAAAAATATGCATCAATAATTAACCCTGTTTTATCCCTGATCATTTCTGTAACTCCCTCTTCTTTAAGCCGGTCGCAGTAATCAGCAGTACGTCTGTCCTGCCATACAATTGCATTACAAACAGGTTTGCCTGTACTCCTGTCCCATACAATAGTTGTTTCACGCTGATTTGTAATTCCAGTTGCTACAACATCCTGACTTTTAATTCCAGCCTGATTTAATGCTCTATCAGCAACCTCAGCCTGAGACGACCAAATTTCTTGAGGGTTATGTTCAACCCAACCGGGCTCAGGATAAATCTGATTAAATTCTTTTTGTGCAGAAGTTAAAATCTGTCCGTTATGATCAAATATAATCGCTCTTGAACTTGTAGTTCCCTGATCGAGAGCAAGAATATAGCCATTCATAATTTATTATTATAATATTCAAAAATATTACTGACTAATATAGTTTTTTACAAGTTGGTCAAAATTTTCTTTCTGTTCTTCTTCCCATTTCTCATCAAAACCTAATTCTTTTGCCATTATCTTCGCCACTGCAGGAGCAGCATTCCTTGCAGCTTTTGCATCAAGAAGAATGGATCTGGTTCTTCTTGCCATTATATCTTCCAGTTCGACAGGCATTTCATTATGACATATCCATATAATTTCAGCCTTTGTATATGGTAAAAATTCAGATATTTTTTCAGCATTTTCAGGATTTTCATTCATAATATCAATAATTTCTTTAGCCTTATCTCCATAAAAACGAAGTCTGTCATCCGGCAGGTTTTCAGGAACCGAATCAATATTCAAGGTTCGGGTAATACATTTCCGTTTTTCTATTATTCCTGCTTTAATGGCAGCGTTGAGTGTCTCTTCAGCCATTCGTCGGTAGGTTGTCCATTTCCCTCCGGTAATTGTAATAAGCCCTGACTTTGACACTATAATTTTATGCCTTCTGGATATTTCCTTTGTTGAATGAGGGTTATCAGGGTCGGATGCAAGAGGACGCAGACCCGCATAAACGGAGAGAATGTCTTTCTTCTCAGGTTTTTTAACAAGATATTGGCCGGCATTCCGAAGGATAAACATAATCTCTTCTTCAAAGGCAACAGGCTCGGAACTGATTTTATCAAGCGGAGTATCGGTAGTGCCTGCAATAACTTTACCGTGCCAAGGGATTGCAAAAAGAACTCGTCCGTCTTCAGTTTTCGGTATCATCAAAGCGGAATTGCCCTGAAGGAAATAATTATCAAGTACAATATGGACACCCTGACTTGGTTTAATAATACTTTTGGCAGCAGGATTATCCATTTTCAGTATATCGTCAACGAAGACACCTGTTGCATTGACAACAAGTTTCGATTCTATGAAATACTCTCCCTTCGATATTACATCATAAGCTTTTATCCCTTTAACTTTTCCGTTCTCATCTTTTATCAGATCTTTAACCTCAAAGTAATTCAATACGGTTCCTCCATGTCTTACGCATGCAGCCGCAAGAGATATTGCCATTCTTGAATCGTCAAACTTTCCGTCATGATATACTATACCTCCTTTCAGACCTTCCCTCCTTATGTTAGGGAGCCGTGAAATTACTTTTTCCTTATTAATAAAATACGATTTACCAAGGCTTAACCTTCCCGAAAGGATATCATAAAATTTCAGGCCTACAGTATATAATATTACATCAAACCATGTGTAAGCAGGGATAACAAATTCCTGATCGGAGGTCAGGTGAGGAGCATTTCGGAGCATTATTCCCCGTTCTTTCAAAGCTTCCATTACGAGTAGAACATCGCCTTGTGCAAGATACCTGACTCCTCCATGAACGAGCTTTGTGCTTCGTGAAGAAGTTTCTTTTGCAATATCTGATTTCTCAAGAAGGAGAACTTTATATCCCCTTGTAACGGCATCGAGTGCTATTCCCAACCCCGTAGCACCGCCGCCGATTACTATGACGTCAAAAAAATGTTTATCTTCATTCCGTAAATTAGATATCTGTTTACTACGATTCATTATTTTTTATACTAATCAATTATCTTTTATAAAAATAATTGTTAAATCCATTCATTTGAATAGTAACAATGCTACATCGGGCATTTTAGCTGATTTTATTGGGCCTTTTAGCAATCCTGTATTTTTATTAATCCTGAAAACTACAATATCGCCCGATTTCTGATTTCCGACAATAAGAAATTTGCCGTCAGGGTCTATAACAAAATTCCTTGGCCAGTTTCCACCGCATGAAGTTCTGCCTGCAAACTCAAGTTTGCCATCGGGTAAAATCCGAAACACTACTATTGTATTTTCGCCTCTGTTTGAGCCATAAAGAAATCTACCATCTTTACTGATTGCAATTTCGGCACAGTAATTATTTTCAATGAAATCATCCGAAGTTGTTTTAAGAGTCTGAACAGGCAAAAGTGTACCGGTTGTCTCGTCAACATCAAATACAGCAATTGTTGATGCAAGTTCATTGATGGCATAAAGTTTCGAACCGTCAGTATTAAAAACAAAATGGCGGGGCCCTGAACCTTTGGGTAAAGTGGTTATTCCGTTTTCAGTTTCAACAAGTATCCCCATAACAGTATCGAGTCGGTAGGTTATTATTCTATCAAGTCCAAGGTCGGTAACATAAATATATTTCCCAGCTTGATCGTGCTTTATCATGTGAGCATGGGAACGATCAGGCTCCTCTCTCACGTATAATATTGTGTCTGAAATTGTTTCAGGAATTCCTTCATTGTTCAGTTTCACCACCACAACCGAACCATTTGGATAATTGGCAATTAATAAATGCTTTGTGTCGGCAGAAAGGGATATATAACATGGACCAGCCCAGGGAATGAGCATTTCGTTTATCTTTTCAGCAATAGCACCTGTTCCCGGGTTAATACGCAATGTCGTCAATCCGCCACCGAAATTACCTTTAAACTCCATAACTTCGTTAAGTGCATAAAGAAGAGCTTTATTTTTACTGAGACAAAAGAATGACGGACTTGGCCCGACATCTTCTTGTGATTTCAGAGTTAATGAACCGTTTCTGGTATTGAACTCAAAAACATATAAACCTTTTTCATCACCTTTTGTAAACCGACCGGCATAAAGTATTTCAGTTTTGTCACAACCTGTAAAAAATACTCCCAAAATTAAAAGCGCGGCAATTATTAAGACCGATTTAATTTTCATTTCTTTATAATTTTCAATTTTTGGTCAAGTTCTTTTAGTGTAAATCTTACACTTAATATATATGGCTGTTTTCCTTCTTCCCAATGTCCGTATGTAGTTACCACAAACGTTCCGTTGGGTAATAATTCGACGCCAGGATAACAACAGTCCCATGCATTGGTATTATCCTTGAATCTTATCCGATACTGACCAGGCCTGTCATTGGTCAGATCGTTCCATGTACCTACCCACCCAACCCAATCGCCTTCTGTTGGACTTCCAAGTCCGGTTTCTTTCGCCACTTCGCTCAGGTTGCTTATTTTCTTTTCGGCAGCAATTTTTTCGATATTTCCATTTAGCGATGAAGGACTGTGATCGCGAAAAACACATAAAATCCTGCCATCAGGAGCATATTTTAGTACATGTCTGTCGCCGTTGAGTTCATTTGGCAGAGCCTTGGGTGTACTCCATGTTTTACCTTCATCATTAGAAAAAATTATTTGTGAGTTTGTCCTTCGGCTATTTTCTCTTAAAAGAACCGCAATCTGTTTACCATTTGGTGACCTTATTGCTCCGGGTTCGCACAGATTCATGTCCCTTCTGCTAAGAATAACATCTGGAAACGACCATGTAACGCCGCCATCAGTGGATATTGTTTTATAAACTGTAAAAAGACGCCGATCGTATTTCTTTCTGTCTTCGTCATATCTTATTTGTCCGTCGGAAGTAAAGTATCGTAAATCGTCATGGAAAAGAGCCATATAATGGCCCTCACTTGTGTTAATTGGAAAAACTGACGACATAACGACAATTCCACCCCAGTCGCCAATTTCTTTAAGTTCACTCCATGTATTTCCATCGTCTTCCGATACTGCTATTCTTGCCGGATAAAGGCCAGAAAACATAATAATTCGTTTTTTGCCGGTCTCATCCTCCACCCTGTAAATTGTGGGTACTTCTTTCGATGTCTTCCAGCTCTCCGGCACTTTAATTCTTTCACTCCATGTCAATCCGCCGTCTATACTTCTTTTGTAAACTATTTCTCCTTTACCATGGCCTTTAGGATAGACTATAAGCATTGTTTTACCGTCTTCCAGAAGAACTGTTGTAGGATGACCAAGGTATTGACCTTCTTCACGGTCAACAACTACCTGTCGAAATGTTTCATCATTGAGGTCTATTACCGGAATATGCAGGTAAGTATGTGTTCCTGCCTGAGAAAAAGAATTTAGAGACAAAAGAATAAGCAGAAGAAAAGGGAAAAATCCTTTCATGAATTTACGGTTCTGAAGTTTGAGAACAGATTTACTTTTCAGCATACTGAAAATGTTACTGAAGAGATAAAAAAGAAGTACAATATTTAAACATGCGATAATATTGTTAATTACCACCTCTTTCCCCTTTGGTGAATTCATGGTATCCTCCAACAGGAAGAGAAATAAGAAAATTAAAGGAGTAGAGTCCTGATTATCATCGGATCAGGGTGGTTCAACTCAATCACACCTCAAAATTGTCGCATTCGCGATATGCTTCTATAACTCTCAACTCACCCTCTTTAGAACCCCTCTGACTGATGCCGTGTTCCATACAAAGTGTACCGTTATACTTTTTGTTATAAAGATGTCTGAAAATACTTTTGAAGTTTATTTCACCTGTTGTGGGCTCATTACGGCCGGGGTTGTCGCCAAGATGAAAAGCTGCAATTTCACTCCAGGCAGCATTAATATTATATATGAGATTACCTTCGGAAATCTGCTGGTGATAAATATCATTTACAATTTTACATGACGGTCTGTTGACTGCTCTGCAGATGGCGTAGGCCTGTGGAATTCCGGTAAGGAAAACACCCGGATGATTAACATAATGATTCAGCGGTTCAAGTACAATTGTCATTCCTTCCGGTTCCACTACATCACAACAATATCGGAGGTTATCAATCACATTTGCTGTCTGATACTCCATAGGGAGCCTCATATCATATCTTCCGGGAACAACGAGAGCCAGTTTAGCACCTGTCCTTTTTGAAACCTCAACTCCTTCTTTCATTTTTGCTATAAGCATATCGCGGACTTCCGTTGTATTCAGTACAAAGTCCTGCTTACCTGAATCTGCCATGAGGACAAAAGGGCCGAAGTCCATGCCGAGGCGGTTCAGCTCATTCATTATCTTTTCCTGCTCTTCGGGAGTCCGTCTCATGAAGTTGTTGTCAAACACTGCTCTGAATCCCTGGTCATAACAGAATTTTATACTGTCAATAGGGTCCTGTCCCGCATTCTGTCGGAACATGCCGATACTCGGGGCATATTTGAGCTTAAAAGGTACAACAGCATCTTTGGCCTTTTTTTGTTGCGGCATAGCCGATGAGCCAAAAACTGCAGGAGCAGCTAAAATAGCGGCTCCTGTAGTAGTTGCTCTTTTAATAAAATCTCTCCGTGAGTTTCTCATAACAATCTCTCAGGTTATTATTATTAAAGTATTAAAACATTAATTGCCTGCCTGTTGCTTTTGTCTGGCCTTGGCAGCAGCAGCTCTTTCTTCAGCTCTTTTCTTTTCAGCTACCGGATCATAGGCTTCGCCTGGAACAGGTACTGTTTTGGGAATATCAACAGGCCCGAATGCATATACTTTAGGCCCAAGTTTCATATCGGAATTCATTACTTCATCCCATGTCGTCTCCTTCCCGGTATAGGAAGATATACGGCCCATAATGGCAGTCATGGTTGAGATAGCTGTATTTTCAAGCTCATTGAATGGCTGATTGTTACGAATAGCTGTTATCATATCAATATGTTCCTGCACATAAGGGTCTTTCAGAGCTCTTGTATTTGGTTGACCATCTTCACCGACAGGATAATTGTATTTCCATATCTCATTTCCACTGAGATCGAAAATTGTGTCAATACAGTTGGTCGAGCCATTTGTGCCCTGGAGTCTTTCCGAAACTGAGTTCCAGCAACCGTTAATCTGGCGACACATACTATGAACATGTACTCCATTCTCGAATACAAAATCTACGCTGAAGTTATCCCACTGATCGCCTGTAACACGTCTGTGCCTTGCACCCATTCCGCGGGCAGCAACAGGGTGAGCATCCATAAACCAGTTCATAACGTCGAGGTTGTGCACATGCTGTTCGACTATATGGTCGCCCGAGAGCCAGCACCAATTGACCCAGTCGCGTATCATCCATTCCATCTCTGTCCACCCAGGCATATTATCGCGGTGCCATAATTTACCACCGTTCCAATAAACATTTCCACCTACAATAGGACCAATTATTCCGGCCTTAACCTGCTGGTAATTATGCACATAATTACGCTGATGGCGACGTTGCGTACCAGTAACGATTGTAAGTCCAAGCTCTTTAGCCTTAAGTGCAGTTGCCATAACCGAACGTGCTCCGACTGGATCCACGCAGACAGGCTTTTCTGCAAAGACATGTTTACGGGCGGCAACAGCAGCTTCAAGATGTTCGGGACGGAATGACGGAGGTGTAGCCATTATAACAATGTCAACTCCTGCATCAATGACTTTCTGATAGGCATCGAAGCCGACAAAACATTTGTCCTCAGGGATTTCCTGTCCTTTCTGTTTCAAAATTGCTGCCCTTGTCTCATCAACACGGTCTTTGAAAGTGTCGCCCAGAGCAACTATCTGTAGATTTGGACCGGCATTGAGAAAGTTTATTGCAGCGCCTCTTCCGCGTCCGCCGCATCCGATTAAACCGGCTTTAAGCACCGGACCGTCAGGCGCCTGATCGAGCCATGTAGCTTCAGGAACAACTACCCATTCCTTTTTCTTTGACGTACAACCGGTTAATATTGCTGGTGCTACCACCCCTGCAGCCCCTACAGCTGCCGCTTTGCCGAGAAAATTCCTTCTTGAAATACTTGATTTTTTCATGCTGGTTGGATTTAGTAATTAATTTTTGTTTATGATTTTTAAGTTCTCTTTAACAAGTAAAAATATTAATAATTCAATAACTTTACCAACTAAATTAATAAATTTTAACATTTAATACATTTTTTTACTCTCTTTTTTGAAAAACACCATTTTTCCTCCTTATTCTGTATGTTTAATCCTTCAGGTTTTATAATTTTACAATATTGTACTATAAAACTTGAAAACTTAAAAAGAAGCGTAAAATAAAATTGAGTTCATACTTAAAAGTAATTCAGTCATTTTATACTGACACTGTTAATAATTCTTCTGTGATTTTTCAGATTAATTCAAAAAACAGATAACAAGAGACCTATGATGATTTTCAGACATACAAGTTTATTATTACTGCTTTTTATTTCATTATTTTATGGATGCACTTATGAGAATGATAAAGTAAGTGCCTTAAAATCAGAAAGGATACCCAATATTGAACCCGATTATACATCTCTTATAATTCCCCCCGATATTGCACCCCTAAACTTTGTTATTAATGAAGAAGGTTCCGTTTATTATGTTGATTTTTCCATTTCCGGTAATTCATTTTTCAAACTTACGAGCCGAAACAATACAATAAAAATCCCATCCGGAAAATGGAAAAATCTTTTGCAAAACGGAGTTGGGAAAGAATTTTTTATCAATATCATTATAAAAGATAAATCGGGCGAAATAACAATTTACGAACCTATAAAAAACAGAATTGCAGCAGAACCTGCCGATCCTTTTATAACATACCGCGTGATATATCCAGGTTATGAAAGCTGGAGAGAGCTTGAAATACGCCAGCGTGATTTAACTGATTTTACAAGTCGGGCAGTAATAAAAAACACTCTTGCTGAGGAGAATTGTATTAATTGCCACTCATTCAACAACGGCCGTACAGGTGATTTTCTTTTTCACATGCGAGGCTCAAGGGGTGGTACATATTTTTGTTCTGACGATAAGCTGGAAAAACATAATTTAAAACCTTCTGAACTCAAAAATGGAGCAGTTTATCCACGCTGGCACCCATCAGGCCGGTTCGTAGCTTTCTCGTCAAATAAGATCGTCCAGAGGTTCCATGCGTTGAATAATAAAAAAGTTGAGGTCAGCGACCTTGAATCGTCGCTTGTATTATATGACAGAGATACAAATGAAATATTGCCTGTTTTTTTCGGCAGCGATAGCAGCTTTATGGACACTTATCCCGAATGGTCGCCCGACGGAAAAACTCTTTATTTCTGCAGAGCGCCACAGATAGGAGAAATATACGATTATCGTTCTATTCACTATAATCTGTGGAAAGTAACTTTCGACCCGGATAAAAGAACGTTCGGAAGAGAGGAGATGATTTATAATGCCTCAAAAGAGGACAGAAGCATTTCTTTTCCACGTATCTCGCCCGATGGGAAATACATAGTTGTAACTATGGCCGATTACGGTTGTTTCCCGATCTGGCACAAAGAAGCCGATATCTTTGCATTTGACCTGGAAGCTGGTAGTATGGAACGTCTCGACCTTAACAGTGAATTCACCGACAGTTATCACTCCTTCTCCTCAAACGGTCACTGGATAGTATTTGCAAGCAGGCGGGGGAACGGATCAGTTACTCGCCCTTATATAGCATATTTCGATGAAAACGGAAAATCAGGAAAAGCTTTCTTATTGCCGCAAGTAAATCCTCTTTCTGATAAATCATTCTTAAAGAGCTTTAACCTGCCTGAATTCTCCACCGTAAGGCTCGATTTCACTCCGGGTCAGATAAGAAAAGCTTCAAAAAAGGAAGCCTTAAACGCAAAATGGTTCACCAATGATTCGATATAACTATTAGTAAATAAAAAGTAATGCTAAATAAAAATAAAAAAGAGAGCCTTAATCGGCTGTTGAAATGGCTCCCCTATATTCTGTTTTTTATTTTTGTATTTCTCTTTTTCTGTTTTCGTGCCGACCATATTTTTGTTTATCAGGAGAAGTATTCACTTTTCATTTTCTCATCCGAATACCTGCGCGATTGCCTTAGTCAACCCGGAGCATTACTAAAATATCTATCCGGATTCCTGTCGGCATTTTATTATTATCCTGTTGCCGGCTCTCTTATTGCTACAACAGTAATTATCTTAAGCATAATTCAACTCTCTACCATTATAAAGTTAACCACAAGCAAGGAAAATCTTTTCATCCCATTTCTTGCAGGCCTGTTAATGTTTTACCTGCAGACCGATTACAGTTACATGCTCTGTAACAACCTGGGGATATTGATTCAACTGATAGCTATAAATCTGACAATCCGATATTTTAAAAACTTTTGGCCTATAATGATTCTTCCTGTATGGTATTTTTTGAATGGAGGGTTTGCATGGATGTTTTACGGTGTATACTGCGCATGGCTTATTAAATCAGGATTTAAAAAAAACCTGGTAAAAATTATTTTAACCATCATTATAGCAGTTGCCACAGTTTTTGTTGCGGCTGAGTTTATTTTCTGGAATTCTTATTTAACTCTTATCGAATATCCCTGGTCACCCGGAATATCAAATACCGATAATATAATATTTGCTTGTCTTGTGCTACTGATATGTACCACGCCTTTACTTTCCGGATTTAAATTCAGAATTCGTTCCGGAACTACCTTAAAACAAAAAACTGCATATATAACCGGAATTGCTTTTCTTCTGGTCGGATTAACAGTTTCAGCCTTGTTGAGATATGACGAAAAGTCAAACAGATATTTTAAAGCCGAAAAACTTTTTTATGAGGGGAGATATGAAGACCTTATAAGTTTTAATATTAAATATCCTACCAAAAATATCATAACCTTATATCTCAATAATATAGCATTGTGTGAAACCGGCAAGCTTAATGAAATGCTTTTCACTTTTCCGCAGAGCCCTGATGGGAGTACATTGTTTTTTAAATGGACAATTGAAAATGAAATTCTCAGGCATGGTGGTAATTTTTATTTTACAACCGGTATGATTAATGAAGCTCTTCGCTGGGCATACGAATATATGGTTATGAGGGGTTATACACCTGAAGGGTTGAAAATGATGATAAAGTGCGAATTGATAAACGGCAATTATCAATCGGCTAAAAACTATATCGAATTACTTAAAAGAACTATTTTTTACCGTAAAACAGCAATCGAATTTGAAAAACTTCTTTACAATGACGAAGCTATAATCAACCATCATCAGTTAGGTGCGAAAAAGAAAATGATTGCGTATCGCGATTTTTTTGTCATTACCGACTTTCCGCAGGTTAATCTTGAAAAGATGCTTTCGACCGATTCGCTTTATAAAAACAAAAACGCATGGGAATACTGGATGGCGTGGCTTATGCTCAATAAAAGCTACAGGGGCATTGCAGATGAATGGTTTAAGATTGATAAATACGGATTTACAAAGATACCCCGTCATATTGAAGAAGCTGCTGTTGCCATGAGGACTTTGCTAAATGTGAACCTGTCAGATATCCCAGGCCTCAGAATAAGCTCCTCTGTTGAAAGGAAGTACTTACAGTTTTTACAGATTTTCCAGGCGTCAGGTGCCGATCCTGAAAAAGCTGAGCCTTTTCTCAGAAAAGATTTCGGCAATACATTCTGGTATTATATTTTCTATAAATGACTATTTTAACTGCTACGGGTGCTACATAGTCTCAACCTTCACAAAGATAATGCCTTATAGATGCTTTTTTGCGTTTCTTGCCCGACTGACGCCGGTAGATAGGTTTGTGGATAATAATAAAAAATCGAGTAGGAGGAAAATGAAACAGTTTTCCTCCTATTTCATTTTCCGACCTCTCACACCACCGTACGTACGGGTCTCGTATACGGCGGTTCCTTAAGATACAACTTTTACCTTCATGAAGTAGTCCGAGAAAAAGACGTAGCCAGCAAGGCGGAGACGCTCAGTGGTAACTGATCTGGTGAGGATATAGCTCCCGGCTGTATGCCAGTAGCTTTTCCTCGTGTTCGCCCACTCGTAAGCCTTATGCTTATTAATGCCCAGCTTACTGAGATTAGTTATCCTGGTCTTTATCCGTTTCCATTGTTTCCAAATAACCATACGTAACCTCCGGCGATACCATTCATCTACCCTTATCAGCAGCGTCTTCATGTCTGCCAGCCTGAAGTATTGCACCCAGCCTTTAATGTACTGGCTCAGTGCTTTCTTCCTCCGGTCATTACCCCAACCGTTACTCCTTGATGTCAGCTCCTTGATACGGGCTTTCATCCTGGCAACGCTTTTAGGGTGTATCCGCAGTCTGCCCTCTCCCTTTACAACGTAAAAGGAGTAGCCAAGAAACTTGATGTCCTTGACATGGGCAACCTGACTCTTGTCCCGGTTCACTTTCAGGAACAGCTTCCCCTCTATAAAGGGGATGATGTTCTCCATAGTGCGCCCGGCACTCCGCCGGCTCCTGCAGAAAATAACCATGTCGTCCGCATAGCGTACATACTTATGCCCACGTCTCTCAAGCTCCTTGTCCAGCTCATTGAGCAATACGTTGCTCAGTACCGGACTTAATGGCCCTCCCTGTGGAACACCCTCCGGCGTCTCTTCGTATTTGCCTTCTTTCATCACTCCTGCATTGAGGTACTTATGGATCAACGAGATTACTCGCCCATCCTTAACCTTGTGTGACAGTACCTCTGTCAGTTTGCTATGATTTACAGTGTCAAAGAACCTCTCCAGGTCAATGTCAACCGCATAAACATAGCCTTCCGTGATGTAGTCCCGGCATTTACAAAGTGCCTGGTGTGCGCTCCGCTTTGGCCTGAAACCAAAACTGTGTGGGGAGAACTCCCTCTCGTAGAGCAGGCTCAGCTGTTGTGCTATGCTCTGCTGGATAACCCTGTCAACTACTGTAGGGATACCCAGCCCTCGACGCTTCCCGTTCTCTTTGGGTATCTCTACCCTCCGGACCGGATTGGGGCGGTATTTGCCCCTCTCAATGGATGTTATCAACTCCTCCTTTTCCCTGACAAGATAGTCTTTCAATGACCCGACATCCATCCTGTCAACACCCCCTGCCCCTTTGTTCCGCCTTACTTGTTTGAAGGCAGCGTTAAGGTTCGAAGGTGATAGAATTTGTTCCAACAATCCATTCCCTCTCTGGTGATTGTTGCTGGTGAGGTTGTTTTCAGTTATCCTCATGTAAGTCTGCCCTCCCTCATGTCCTTCGGATGCCGTCCTATCTCCATGCGGACAGGTCTTCGATCTCTCAAAGATTTTCTGCTCTCTTCCTTTCATTTGGTAACATTCATTTACTTCTCACTCCTTAAGGTTCGGCCCTTCCCAAGGGGTGTCGTCCCTCAGTACTATGGCCTCGGCTGACTTCTCACGGTAAACCTTCTTTCGACCATGACGCTTACTCCGTTTTGTCATGTCCGTGAGATATCCCCGGGTAAGAACAATAACTTTAACCCCATCTGCCTGCTTCATTTACCTTGGTTGCTCCGAACAGTACAGGACTTCGTTTTGTTTTGCAAACTCATCCGCAGCCTTAGGCCTTATATGAAGTTCCTGTTCGTCAGACCGGGACTTTGCCTCCGGCTTCCTTCAGATCCCTCCTCACGAAGGACACCCTTGCCTTTGGCTAACGCTTCCCACTGTCAGGGCGCGTTCGGGACTCTCACCCTATAGTTATCGCCCATGCCGGGCGCACAATTAAGAGGCCGGGATACTTTACCGGCCTCTTAAAATATTTGCAATACAGTTTAAATCCTATGGTTCATATCCCGGATTCTGCTGCAGCTGTGGTGACTTATTCCTCTCTGTTCGTGAGATAGGCAGCCAGTAGAATTTGTCGTTTGTCCATGATCTTTTGTCTTCTATTGCAGAAGTATCATAGAACCACTCCATATCGCCGTTTACGTATTCTTTTATTTTCATTGGCGATACATCCTTTATTACAGCAGGTGCAGTCATCCATCGCCTCATATCATAATACTGATGTCCTTCTGCAAAGAACTCTATATACCTTTCATGGCGCACCCATTCGCGAGCCTGTTCCTGATCGGCATTGCGGTCGCGGTCGGGGAGCCCGGCACGGTTTCTCACCATATTAAGAGCATCTATGCCTAAAGGCAAATCTGCACCTCCAAGTTCTATACATGCCTCAGCATAATTAAGCAGTATCTCTGCGTACCTGAACTCAACCCAATGATTGGTATTATTGAAAAACTGGCCTTTGGTAGCAGGATCCATAAACTTTTTAATGTAATAACCGTTTTTGGTTCCGTTCCAGTTTTCTATCAATGACTGCCGTGTATCAAGTCCAAAAGCTTTTACAGTGCCGTCAGTGTTGTAAAAATGACCTGTTTGTACAATATTGTAAGGGTCGTATCCTTTAGCATCATCAGGTCGTTCCTGCCATGGTGCACCATGATACAGAACAGTACCGTAAAAGCGTGGTTCACGTCCGTAATAAGGATTGAGGTAAGGATCTGCAATAAGTTGATCAGCTGTTGCTTTACGAAGATGTTCGCCAAATCCGACATCCCAAACAAACGGAGTTCCGTCGGCCATCTCATATTTCCTTACGGCAGGTTCTGTAGGATTATTATTACCCCAGTTATGGTAACCATTAGGGCCATACCAAATATTAGCACGACTTACGTTTCCCCCTGTTAAAGGATATTGAATAGCCCAGATTGTTTCGCTATTCCACTTGCCTTTCTGATTGAATATATTGAAGTAGTTATCAGCATAAGCTTTAATATCTTCCTGGGTGAGGGGCGATGGAGGGTCTTCGGTTGAGCCGGCGAGTGAAAACGTTCCGTATGTTCCATCCATAATTGCCTTTGCTGCATCTCTTGCGGCTGTCCACCGCTCATTCTGCGTTCCTGTGGTGAATGAAACCAATGGGTTAGATGGTTCATAGCCACCGTTTACCAGCGGGCTTGCACAGAAGAGCAGCACTCTCGATTTGATTGCTGCAGCAGCAGCGCGTGTGGCACGTCCCTGCTCCATCGTTTCCGGAAGTAACTCTATAGCCTTGTCAGCATCAAAAAGAACCTGATCGAGGGTTTCCTGAAGAGACGACCTGGTTATAGAAAGGAAATCTTCTCCAAGCTTAAACTGCGTTGTCCTTATAACTGCCCCGCCGTAATTCATCAGCAACCGTCCGTACATATATGCTCTTATAAAATAAGCTTCTCCTTTAAGCCTCGTTTTAAGAGCATCTTCAGTAGTGGTTTTGGTAGGAACAGCATCAATATTATCCAGAATATAATTAAGGTTCTGGATATTTGCATAAAGGTTGTCCCAGTACATAAAACCAGCATGTCCGGTATTGGAAAAGTATCCAAGCTGGTCAGGGCTGAGAGTGCCCTTGAGATTTACATAGTTTCCGGGTCGGTGAATACAGAGAGTCTGGTCGGTGGCAGAAGATAAAAGATCTTCGCGGCATCCAAGAATTCCTGTATTTGTATTACCACCCATTCTGTCATAACATTTCCCAACATAAGATTTTACTATATTGACGTCGGAAAAAACCACCTGTTCATTAAATGAACTGACAGGATCCTTATCAAGAACATCGGAACAGGAGGTTGCAAGAAACATCAGCAATGCTATCGGGGTTATATAAATGATTACTTTTTTCATGACTTCAGATTTTAATATTTTCAACATATCAGAAAGTAATATTTGCACCGAAAGCAAATGTTTTCATAAGGGGATAAACTCCCTGTCCGTTGATTTCAGGATCAAACTTCTTTGTTGCAGAATAAAGTAGTGCAAGGTTGGTGCCTGAAAAATAAACACTTGCTTGTGAAATACCTATTCCTTTGAAAATTGAAGAAGGAATAGTATAGTTAAGAACAACATTTTTGAGTCTGCAATAAGCTGTATTGTCGAGCCAGTAAGTGCTCATATTTACAGAATGGGCCCAATAGAAGTCGTTACGGTTGAACGCTCTGGCAATATCTGTTTTTGTGTTTGTCGGCGTCCATCTGTTATCGTAAGTCCACTTGAAATAGTTACCTGCCTCACCTCTTCTTTCATCGTAGTGGTTAAACTTGTAGAATTTCCCCTGTCCCTGAATAAGAACTGTAAGTTTGAAGTTCTTCCATGTTGCATCGAGGTTTATGCCATAGAACGTTTCAGGAACATCAACTTCATCAACAAGTATTCGGTCGTTGCCGTCAATTTTTCCGTCGCCTGAAACGTCTTCAAAAATAACGTCGCCAGGCTGTGCATTAGTCCAATGTGGGTAGTTTTCAACACCATTTACGGTAAAAGTGCTATCTTCGAAAATACCTATTGCTCTGTACATCAGCCACGCATTATAGGGGTGGCCCTCCATCTTTTGCCATGGAACCGGTCTGGGAGGCTCATCCATAAATACTACTTCATTATGGTTATAACTGAAGTTTCCGCCGAAATCAATACGTAAATCCGGGGTTATGTTTTTATGTACGCCAGCTTCAATTTCGAATCCTCTGTTATCAACTCGAGCAATATTTTCCTGTGGTAATGAAAGACCTGTAAAACTAGGTACCGAAGCATTTCTGGTTGCAAGGATGTCTTTTCTTATATTGTAAAAGTATTCAAAATTCAGGTGTAAGAGGTCTCTGAAAAGTTTCGATTCAAAACCTATATTTCTTGTAGTTTGCTTTTCCCAGGTGATACTTGGGTTTGCCATAGTGGGAGGTCCGACGCAAGTTTCAATTGCAGAGCCTGTCCCGAATACCATTCCTGAGGAGAGGGAGAATGAGTTCATATACTGGAAAGGATTTCCGGGGTCCATACCCATTTCTCCGTATGAAGCTTTCAGCTTGAAATAATTGATAAATGAGATGTTATCTTTCCAAAAGCCTTCTTCCGAGGCTCTCCATCCGAGAAGGAATCCGGGGAAGTAACCCCAGCGATTATCGGGCGGGAATTTAAGTGAGCCGTCGGCCCGGAATACTATCTCGGCAAGATACTTACCCAAGTAGTCATAGGTTGCACGACCTATATATGATTTACGCGCATATATTGAACGACCTCCAGTAGTATTTTTGTCCTGATCACCGCCTGCACTCATAGTCTGTATAAGGTCGGAGATATAGTAATCGCGGAAGCCCTCTAAATCATTATAGTCATTGGTGTACTGCTCAAAACCTCCATAAAGTGAAATATTATGATTACCAAAGGTTCTTGTATAATTAGCACTGAACAAAAATGTGTTGTTGATAGTTCTTGAATAATTTTCTGTGTTCCGTGGATAAGACAATCCTCTTGGGGTGGGAATGACAGGCATATCTACTACAAAGCCTGTATTCGGATCTCTTGTTGCTGCCGACCAGTTAGGATAATAGAGTATCCACGGTTTAAAGAACCTTTTCCTGTAAAAATTTGTCAGGTCATAACTGTAGTTAGCATTAAAAGAAAGACCTTTTATAAAGGGTACGGTTATTGTGCCGCTGAAAGTAGTCAATACTTTGTAAGTATTCTGGTCGTCTTTCCCACCGGCGAAAGTTGATGTCACAACCGGATTATCGCCATATTCGATATCGGGGCCCGGCAAACCGTTAGGCCAGTATGACCATGTTGTAGGGACAAGGCGGGTTGATTGTCCTACGATAGCATCAGCACTTTTGTAAGGGTAAACTCTATTTATCTGGAATCCGGACAGTTCTGTTCCTACTTTAAGCCAGTCGGTAATTGGCAAGTCAACTTTTGCACGTACATTATATTGTGTGTACTTTGTTGACGACTCTTTATAAAATGCATCATCGGTTTTGTACCCTGCCGAAAGATAGTAAGTCATACCTCTAAAACCACCATCAATTGATAAATTATGGCGCATTGTGCCAGTCCAATCTTTAATCAGATCATTATACCAGTTAGTATTTGGGTGCTCCCAGGGGTCTTCACCTGACCGGAATAGTTCAATATCCCTGTCGCTGTAAGTGCGGGTCTTTTTTGTTGCCACCTGATACTCCGACAGCATTGTTGCATATTCGGCAGCATCGCATACTTCAGGAATGAGTGTCGGAGTCATAAAGCCCTGATAGAACTGATAGTTAAGTCTGGGTTTACCTTCACTGCCTTTCTTGGTTGTGATTAGTATCACACCATTTGCAGCCTGAGCTCCGTAGATTGCAGCAGAAGCATCTTTCAAAACAGATAGTGTCTCGATGTCGTTCGGGTCGATCTCATTCATATTTCTACCTGGAACGCCATCAATTATGACAAGCGGAGCTGTTTCATTTGCATAAGATGCCCTGCTGCCGCCAAGGGTACTGCGGCCACGAACAAGAACACGAGTGGTATTCTGCCCGGGTTCATCATTCAGCTGAATAATAATAGAACCTGGCAAACGGCCTGAAAGTGCCGTTGCTACATTTGGGGAAGGAATCGAACGAATAGTTGTACCGGGCAAGGATGTTACCGAACCGATAACATTTGCTTTTTTCTGCGTCGAATATCCAACCACAACTACTTCATCAAGGTCGGTTAACGTCGGTGACATAGTTATATCAACTACAGTCTGGCCTGCAACCGGAACTTCTTTTGTTGTGTAACCGATAAAGGAAAAGACAAGAATTGCATTCTTGTCAGTCACATTAATGGAATATTTCCCATCAGCATCGGTTATTGTACCAATAGTGGCTCCTTTTACCTGGATGTTAACTCCAGGCATTGGATTTCCGGTTTCAGAGTCGGTAACCGTTCCCGTTATTCTTATCTGTTGCTGGTCATCTTTCGGACCGGAAGAATAAACCTGCTCCGATATCAAGCCAACAAGCAGAAAAAGAACAATTAGCCTCACAGGTTTATGCAACCGGTGAACAAATTTTCCCGGTCCTCCGGACCAGGCAATACTGATTGTTTTTTTCATAACACGAAATGGTTAATTGATTAGGAATTTAATAATTAGAAAATACTTAATTGATACTATTTTAGTTTATAATATCCAGATAAATGTATTATTTACACTTAATATTTTGCTCCATATATTTCTTTTATTCAGCACGATTATAATATTTAATTAAAATATTAAAAACTTATTATGTTATAAAACCCTTTCCCCAAAATATACCAGAGCCCTACTATATGAATTTCAATTTATCAAAATTAAATATTTTAATTATAAAATACAATATATAATAATTTTTTTAAAAAAATATCTTTTATATTCTTTCAATTCTCTGAATTTTGATTTCCGGTTTTAGTATCATACTCACATACCACTCTGAATCCCACATAGAAACAATCGGAATACCACCAGATGCTTTTGGGCATTTGTGGATCAGTTTTAAGCCAGTCGTCCGTCTTTGTATAATCGCGTGCCGCACATCTTGTTCTTCCTGCAAGGTCAAGATAGGAACCACCCCTTATAACATGTTCTGTTCCTTCTTCAGGTCCCATAGGGTTAACAATCAGTCCTTCGGGATATTGTGCTAGAATATCCGGCTGATACCAGTCGGAACAGAATTCAGCAACATTACCGAGCATATTTTTAAGTCCGAACGGATTAGGCTTTACCCTGTCGGGAAGTTGAGTTCGCAAGCCGCTGTTTTCGCGATATATTACATAACTATTAATAACGGACGTATCATTTTTAGATATTTTGGCCATAAAACCGGTTTTCTGAAATTTTCGAGAATCGCCGGGGAAAAAATATGGAGTTGTCGTACCTCCTCTGCAGGCATATTCCCATTCAGCTTCTGTTGGAAGCCTGTAAGTTTTACCTGTTACCATAGATAACCATTTGCAATATGTTTCTGCTGCATAGTAAGTAAAGGAAATTGCAGGTCTTTGTCCCATTCCCCAGCCCTGATCGGGCTGACCGTAGGGTGGAGTGGGTCCTGTTATCGCATCAACATCCGAAGGTCCTCTTTTTCTTATCCCTTCGGTATCGGTAGTTCTTCCTTCCGACGCCGTCTGTCCATAAAATGCCTGATATTCATCCCATGAAACTTCAATCTCACCCATAAAAAATGGACTTATTTCAACCTCTCTTACAGGCCCTTCATCATCTCTTCTGAAAGGTTCAGATGAAGGACTACCCATCATAAACCGGCCGCCCGGTATGGCTATCATCCTGAAGGAAACGGATGAACCGGGTATCTGTTCTGTGAATGATTCGAATTTTGTAACATTTGTCGGTTCAATAAATATTTCTTTTGGAGCCGATGAAACCATACCGAAAGTTACGTTGCTTCCATGTGTATAACCTTCAATGTAATGCCCTGCATTAAGGTGGCAGTTAATACAATGAAGGTCCGCCATTTTTTGTTTATTCTGATTATAATAAAGGTGTGCTTCTGCACCTTCTTTGCTTAGTTCCAGCGGGAAGAGATTCTCATGACATTTTGTGCAACTGCTCTCATAGGTATATCTGCGGGCGTTTTCCAGTCTCCGCCGTTCAACCCAGTCGAACGATGCAGAATCTTTTGTCCAGTAACTCCATAGATCGCGTAACCCTGTTTTCGCTTTTTCAATAATGTAACCCTGCCCTTTAGGAGGTAAATGACACTCGGCACATGAAACTCTATAACCTGATGCTGTTTCGTAATGGCTTGATCTTTTCCACGAATTATCGGCTTCCGGATGAACGTGACACGACATACAGAATTCATTGGTAGATGTTAAAACGAGCGCCTTTTCAAAGCCCCAGTAAATCAATAGTCCGGCAATAAGCCCGGGAATAAACAATTTCAAAAACTTCTTCATAAAGAACAGTAATCAACCGCATGAAGATAGAAAAATTTTTTTTCTGTAATAATGCGATTTGCTTTTATAGGATATTTTTATTCTTGTAACAGTCTATTATATTAATTTTGAATTGAAATAAAAAAGAGTTTCATGAAAAAAATAATTTCTATCGTATCAGCAATCTTTCTGTGTCTTAGCTTGTCAGCACATCCTTGGAAGCCATCTCATTATGTAATTATTGATACCGACGGCGGGGTAGACGATATGAGAGCTATTTGTATGATGCTTGCTTCTCCCGACGTAAGGGTATTAGCAATAACAACCTCATCCGGAACATTAAGTGCTGAAAATGCTTTCGTTAAAGTTAAAAGCCTGCTTAACTCACTCTATCACGAGGGAATTCCTGTTGGTATAAACAGAAATAATACAAAGGCCACAGCTATATTCCCTGTAACCATCGAATATAAATGGGGCGACGAACAAGGTATTGATGCCGATATGGCACCATATTATATAAAGGTAATATCAGATATCCTTACAAATGGAAAATCAGATATTTCTTTTATTTGTCTGGGCAGCATGAATACAGCTGCAGGTGCTCTAAGAGATATACCGGAATTCCGGAATCATGTAAAAGAAATTGTCTGGAGCTGCAAAGGATTAAATGATTCATCAGGATTCAATTTTAATGCCGACAGAACATCTTCAGAAAAAATACTTAATGAAAAGATTACTGTTAAAACTGTTTCAAGTGATTCTAATATTACTTTTTATGATAAAGAATTTCAAAATGAAATTCAAAATATAGCTTCACCTTATGCAAAAAAAATTACAGATTTTTTCAGCTCCGAAATTGGGAGGGGACATAAATATTCTTTCGAAATAAATGACGAATTAGTACCGCTGTTTCTTCATTACCCGGAATTGTTCCGGCGTTCCACATCAGGCAATAATTCTGAAAACATAATAGATGATATAAAGGCATTGAAAACAGGATATATAAAAATCCTTAAAGGTGAAACTGTGCCAAGAAATCAGATAATCAAAGAGCTGCCGCTCGACGGGTCATTTTATTTTGATGATATACAGCCATTTGTGGAGGAAATAATTGAGCGATACGGAGTTGATGAATGGTATTCGGGTGTAATAACTTGCGAGATTCACCGCCATCTTGGTGTGTTTGCAACCATTGGGGTAAAGATGGGTATCAGAGCAAGAGAATATTTTAATATAGGTGTAGATGAGTTTGAAGTTTTTTCTTACGCCGGTTCAACCACGCCTCTTAGTTGTATGAACGACGGATTACAGGTAAGCACCGGTGCAACACCCGGACACGGCCTGCTGACCGTAAAAAACGATTCCCCTGCTCCCGCTGCGGAATTCAAATATATGAACCGTATTATTAAACTCTCTCTTAAACCTGAACTTGCAAAGAAAATAAGTGACGAACTGAAAGAAATCAATTTCGTTTATGGCCTCGATAGCAACATTTACTGGGAGCTGGTGAGAAAAAATACTATAAAATACTGGCGAGAATTTGACAGACACGATATTTTTATTATCGAGCTTCTTAAATAGAAGCGAATAGTTATAAATAGCCTATTTATTTATTATTTATTATACTCATCAAAAAAGTTATTTCCTTTGTCGTCTATAAGGATGAAAGCAGGCATATTTTCCACATATATTTTTCTCACTGCCTCCATGCCCAGATCTTCAAAATCAACTAATTCTACCGATTTGATGTTTTCCTTTGCGACAATGGCAGCAGCTCCGCCTATTGTACCAAGATAAAAGCCTCCATACTTTTTGCACGATTCTACAACCTCCCTGGAACGCTCTCCCTTGGCTATCATAACAAGTGAACCTCCAAGACTCTGAAAAAGTTCCACATAGTCGTCCATACGGCCGGCTGTTGTGGGGCCGAAGGAACCCGATATCATGCCCTCAGGTGTTTTGGCAGGCCCGGCGTAATATATCGGATGATCTTTGAAATATTCAGGGATGGGCTTCCCCTCTTCAACCATTTTCTTAATCCGTGCATGCGCCATGTCGCGTGCAACAACAAGCGTTCCTGTAAGGTTTAGCCTTGTCTTTAAAGGATATTTAGATAGTTCTGCTATTATTTCCTTTACAGGCCTGTTGAGGTTTACTTCAATCGGTTTACCGAATTCAGGTGCTCCGGCAGGCATGAACCTATCAGGGTTTCTTTCGAGCTTCTCAATGAATATGCCATCCTGAGTGATTTTCGCCTGTATGTTCCTGTGAGCACTACAACTTACACCCATACCAACAGGACAGGAAGCTGCGTGCCTCGGAAGGCGTATCACTCTTACATCATGAACAAAATATTTGCCGCCGAACTGAGCTCCCACACCATACTCACGGCATATTTTTTCAATCTTTTTCTCCCATTCAATATCCCGGAAAGCTCTCCCGCTTTCACTTCCCGTAACGGGTAAATTATCAAGGTAACCGGCCGATGCCTCTTTTACTGTTTCAAGTGTCATTTCTGCAGATAACCCGCCGATGACAAGTGCAAGATAATAAGGTGGACAGGCAGAAGTGCCGATATCTCTAATCTTTTCCTTTACAAATTTTTCAAGCGACTCTTCATTCAGAAGCGTTTTCGATTCCTGATAAAGAAATACTTTATTGGCCGAACCCCCTCCTTTCGCAATAAAAAGAAACTCATAGACATTACCCATATTGGAAAATATTTCAATCTGAGCCGGTAGATTGGTGCCAGAGTTTTCTTCTTCGAACATGGAAAGGGGGATTATCTGAGAATACCTCAGGTTCTTATCCCTGTAAGTCTCATATATCCCTTTCGAAATGTATAAAGCATCTTCCCCACCTGTATAAACGTCTTCTCCTTTTTTTGCTAATACTATAGTTGTGCCCGTATCCTGGCACCAGGGTAAATCGCCTTCAGCAGATATGACTGAATTTTTAAGCATCGTATATGCCACAAATTTATCATTCGCCGATGCTTCGGGGTCATCAATGATCTGCCTCAGTTTTTCGAGATGAGACGAACGCATAAAAAATGAAATTTCATTTATAGCTTCGCTGGCAAGCAGAACAAGCCCTTCGGGGTTAACTTTCAGAATTTTGCGGCCACCATATTCAATGGTCTCAACATAATCTTTTGTAAGTAAACGATACCCGATGGACTCCCCACTCCTTTGAAAAATCTCTTCGTATATGAAATCAGCCATTTTAAAAAGAAATATAATGTTAAATGTTTGCCGTAAATATTGGGGATTATATAATAAGTATATATATCAAATTTTTAGAAAACATCCTCGAACCTTAACTTCTTCTTCATCCTTATCCCTTTTGGAGTCTCTTGAAGGGTACAACACTCGACATGTTCGTCATGCTGGAAAAATAGTATAAAATTGTTTTTTACTCCTTCTTCCAAAACTCTCTGTTTTTCTCCGATAGTTTTGAGCGATTCAACGTCATAACTCATATTCCATAAAAGAGGTAAATGTGCCGAAGTAGGTATAAGATCGCCTGTATATACAATTGTTTTATCATTATGTTTTATTATCGGAATCATTAAGCCGGGTGTATGGCCATAACACATTATCACACTTATTCCGGGGAAAAGTTCGCACTCATCTTCAATAAGATTAAGCCTGCCGCTTTGCCCTATTGGAAGAATATTTTCTTCAGGATATGAGTCGGCTTCGCGCAGGTTGCCTTTTACCGCCCATTCCCATTGTGCTCTGCTTACGTGATATATAGCCTCCGGGAAAGTCATTTCATATTCCCCTTCCTTATTACCTTTCTTAACGGCTCCGCCGCAATGGTCGGCATGAAGATGCGTAAGAAAGACATCTGTGATATCTTCCGGCTCGAATCCTCGCCTTCTCAAGCCTTCAATAAGTCCTTCGCCTCCATGTATGTACGTATATCTGAAAAACTTTTCATCCTGTTTATCTCCCCACCCCGTGTCAATCAGTATTTTATGTCCACACGTTTCGACTATAAGTGAACGGAGAGCAAGCGTTATAAGATTGTTCCCATCGTCGGGATAAGTTTTTGACCATAATGCTTTTGGTACCACACCGAACATCGCACCGCCGTCAACTTTAAAATTTGCAATATTGAATGAATAAAGCTTCATATCTCCAATAACCAATTTCTGAAATTAATTCCTCAGTTTAAAACATACTGCTTAGAATGTTTTTCAAAATTATAAATACCTTTGGATTAATAAATGTATATCAAAACAGATATGTTATGAAAAAAGTTTTTTCTACTGCAATAGCGCTTATTCCGGTACTATGTATTTCAGCTCAGACGGGAAAAGTAATGGATAACCTTTCCATGAAAAGTCAGATTCTTAATATGGAAAGAAAATATGCAATTTATCTTCCTCCCGATTATGAAACTTCTCAGAGGAGTTATCCTGTTCTTTATCTTCTCCATGGAGCCGGCGACGACCAGACCGGGTGGGTTCAGTTCGGCGAAGTGCTTCATATTGCCAACGAGGCAATAAAAAGCGGGAAGGCTACCCCAATGATAATTGTAATGCCTGATGCAAATACGGGTAAAAGAGGTTATGTCAATGATTTTAAAAATGAATGGAGATATGAAGATTTTTTCTTCCAGGAATTTATGCCTTTTGTTGAAAAAACATGGCGAATAAAGGGAGAAAAGAGATACAGAGCTATTGCGGGTCTTTCCATGGGCGGCGAAGGCACTTTCATTTATGCCTTGCATCATCCTGAACTATTTTCTTCAGCATGTCCTCTCAGCGCTGCAACCGGACCTCAAAATATCGAAGAGATGCCAAAATACAATCTCTGGCCGGGAATCAAAGAAATACCTGCCAACAGAAAAGAAGATTACTATAAAAAATACAGCGTTCTGTCACTTATCGAAAGTATGCCCGACAATCAGAAAAGAGCTGTCAGGTGGTATATTGACTGCGGCGATGATGATTTTCTGTATGAAGGTAATGCCCTGGTACATATTGCAATGAGAAAGAAAGAGATACCGCACGAGTTCAGAATAAGAGATGGCGGGCACACGTGGACTTACTGGCGCACAGCGTTGCCTGTGGTGCTGGAATTCGTTTCGATGAGCTTTCACCAGTTTTGAAATATGAGACGTATTATCCCGGAGACACTTTTGATTTTTGTCGTACTTCCTTCTTTAAAAGGACAATTTGTTACCGAATATATTCTTCCGGAAAAACTTATACGAACTTCTCCTTCATCATGGTTTGCCGATTTCGGAAAAGATGCCTTCGGAACCCTCGTACTTAACATAAAACCGGAAAACCCGGATACACTTATTATTCACCTCGGGGAAAAAATATGTGCTCCTGCACAAATAGATAGAAATCCGGGAGGCAGTATAAGATATGTAAAAATTGCATTACCGGTTAACCATTCTGTTTCAGAATATATTCTAAATCTTCCTCCCGACAAACGAAACACTTCACCCCCTGCTGTCGCCCTGCCCGATTCTTTCGGAGTGATAATGCCTTTCAGATATTGTGAGATTGAAAACTACAAAGGCGATATCGCACCTGCAAACCTGAAACAAAAGGCTTTTTTCTGGAAATTCAACATGAACTCAAGTCATTTTATTTCTTCCGACACTATATTAAATAAGGTATGGGAACTATGCAAATATTCAATCAAAGCCACAAGCTTCGCAGGAATTTATATAGACGGCGACAGGGAACGCATCCCTTACGAGGCTGATGCCTATATCAACCAGTTAAGCCATTATGCAGTTGACAATGAATACACACTTGCCAGGAGAACTATCGAATATTTCATGACCAACCCGACATGGCCCACAGAATGGATTTTACACACTGTACTTATGTTTTATCAGGACTATATGTACACAGGCGATATATCTCTTCTGGAAAAGTATTATGATAAACTGAAAACAAAAACACTTATTGACCTTGCACGTGACGACGGTCTTATAAGTTCAAAATCCACGAAATTAAGCGGAGAACTGATGATGAAACTTGGTTTTAAAGACACTACTCAAAGGATACGTGATATTGTTGACTGGCCGCCGGCTCAAAAGGATACCGGCTGGAAACTTGCCACCCCCGAAGGAGAACGGGACGGATACGATATGACGGATATAAATACTGTGGTAAACTCGTTTCATTTCATAAACCTGCACCTTATGTCAGATATTGCAGGCCGGCTGGGGAAAAAGGAAGATTCGGTATGGTTTGCATCCCGTTCGGAGAAAGTAAAAACATCTATAAACAGTAAACTTTTTAACAGACAAAAGGGAATTTATATTGACGGTGAAGGCTCTGACCATTCCTCAATTCATGCAAATATGTTCCCCCTTGCCTTTGGTATCGTACCCGATCATTTCATAAAATCGGTGGTTGAGTTTATTAAGACAAGAGATATGGCCTGCAGTGTGTACGGAGCCCAGTTCCTTCTTGAAGGACTTTACAAAGCATGCGAGGCAGATTATGCCTTCAGCCTGCTTACCTCAACATCTGACAGAAGCTGGTGGAATATGATAAGAAGCGGTTCTACAATTACTATGGAAGCATGGGACATGAAGTATAAGCCTAATTCTGACTGGAACCATGCCTGGGGTGCAGCACCGGCAAACATTATCACAAGATGGATGTGGGGTATTAAACCTATTGAACCCGGTTTTACAAAAGCTATGATATTCCCTCAGCTTTCAGGGCTTACATGGTCTGAGATAACTGCCCCAACAATCAAAGGAAGTATCCATGCACAATTCAAAAAACTTGAAAATGGAGATGAGAAGTATAATTTCATAATCCCTGATGAAATGACAGGAGCTTTGGTGTTTTTTTCAGGTCGGAATAAAAAAATTGTAATTAACGGCCGAATAACAAAATATAAAACATCAGGCATAAATATTAGCCCAGGCAGTTATGAAATAATTGTTAAACGTAAACAATCATAAAATGATTTTAAACAAAAATTTAAATAAACATATTCTTTATTCTTAATTCATTTATAAAAAATTACAAATTAATAAATGAAATAAATTTTAAGCCGACAGACAATATTTTCCGATAATTAGATTGAATTGTTATATTTGACCGTTTTTAACTATAAAATTATTCATGCGATGAAAAAAACGTTTATCTTACTCTTACTGTTAGCTGCAATAAGTTTTACACTTCCTGCACAGGAATACAAAACCAGTCTTGGTTTAAGGGCAGGTGTACCCTACGGTCTCACAATAAAACATTTCACGAGCAGCACTAATGCTATTGAAGGAATACTTGCAAGTCGCTGGCAGGGTTTTGTTGCAACAGCACTTTTTGAAAATGAACATTGGACCGGAAGTTTCCCAAATTTAAACTGGTTCTGGGGAGTAGGAGCGCATATCGGTTTCTGGGACGATAATCCCCATGTTGATACCACAGGTTCAGTGGTTGGAGTTGATGCTACTCTGGGCCTTGAATATACATTTGATGAGATACCTCTTAATCTTTCAATAGATCTGTTACCTTCTGTAAACATATTCGGATCTACAGGATGGGGAGGCATAAACGGAGCACTTTCAATCCGGTATGTTTTTTGACGGTGAACAGACATAAAATACCTTTAAATTAATTTCAAATTATTTGTTTTTTCATCAAAAATTTTGCTTATAGCAAAAAAGGTATTTTCTTTGCATCCGCATTTTCATTTTCCTATGGTCCATTCGTCTAGTGGCTAGGACGTCAGGTTTTCATCCTGGTAACAGGGGTTCGATTCCCCTATGGACTACAAATATGTTTTTTATTTTTTCAAAGTAGGTCATTAAAAGCACGGGTTGGTAAGCTAAAATCAGTGTTATCTTTGTTCCATTAAAAATATATGAATCTCTTATGTTTCTGAAATCTCCATCATCAATCTCAAATCCTAAACCATCTGTATTAACTCAAAGAGTATTAAATTTTAAGAACTTTAAATAGCATAAAGCTGCGTAGCAGCGGCCTGTAGGTCACTGTCCGACAAATTTTATTTCCATATCTTTATCCATGTTGAATTTGTTTTTTAAAAACCAAACTACAACATGTGCCCTATATAAATCATGATATCAGGAATACCCTTTATTTTTTATTTTTGTCTGACACCAATAAATTTTTAATATTAATTAACCTAAAAGAAAAAATGGAGAATATAGCAATAGCAAAAAATTACATCAGGGTAAGATATTCATTCTTCAAATGGCGCTATAACCTGACGTTTGTTAAAAAGATTACGCTGGCATTAGGAATGGCTTGTGTTACCGGAATATTTGCACAGATAAAAGTAGTGGTTCCGTGGACTCCTGTTCCTATAACAGGTCAGACTTTTGCAGTATTATTAGCTGGAGTTCTTCTTGGTAGATGGTGGGGAGGAGCAAGCCAGGTAATATATATTATTTTGGGTTTAGCCGGTATCCCATGGTTTGCAGGCTTCGCAGGAGGCCTCGGTGAACTCGCAGGCCCTTCCGGAGGATATATAGTCGGATTTATTTTAGCTGCCTTATTCCTCGGTTATTTTACCGACAAATATATCAAGGCGAGGAATTTTCTTCCTATTCTTGGATTAATGCTATTTGCCAACTTCGTTCTGATATATATTCCTGGATTGTTACAACTGGGACTATGGTTTTACATAGCAGAAGGCACCAAATTGACGCTTTGGAAGCTGGTTGGCCTGGGAACTGTTCCTTTCATTGTCGGCGACATAATTAAAATTGTGGCGGCTGCAGCTATGGCCAGTGCAATTACACCAGGGGAAGCTTACAATAATGAAGCTGATGCTCAGAAAGTAAATCAATGGAAAATATTTTGAAAATCCGGGCTCATCACCTTTTATGTTTACAGGGCTTTCAGGGATATGGCTACAATCAGAATTTTGTAAGAAATATGACTGAAATTATCGGGAAGATAGAATCGGATCCTGAATTGCAAATCATTACAGTGGGCGATGATATCTGCTCATGTTGCACATATTATGTGGAAAGAGAATGCCGGAAAAATCCCGATTCTGCCAGAGAGATCAAAAATATAGATATGCGAGTTCTGGAAAAGTTAAATTTAAAAGATGGAATAACAGGAAGAGCAAAAGATTTTCTCTACCTTACAAATACTAATCTCAGAAATAGATCTGATTTAATTGATATTTGTGGCAAATGTGAATGGAAAGAAAAATGTCTGTGGTATATTTCACGATTTTAAAAACTGCTTTAATATTTAATTGTCTGGGTTTAAAAAGGAATTCGGGGCAGATGCTGTTTAAATATGACAAAGTCAAAAAATAATTATAAAAACACTCTTATTTGTACAAAACAAAAAATATTTTCGTTTTAATCAGAAAAATAAAAGAGATAGAATTAATCGAAAATAATTAAATAATGTTATACGGAAAGGAAAAAATATGAAGAGAAATACTATTATTACAATAACAGTGTTATTCACAATTTTTACATTGGCTTCTTATGCACAGGATGATGCTAAAAGTAAAAAGTTATCTAAAAAATTTTACCTTGGCTTCGATGGAACATTAAATTATGAAACGTATGCCGGTCAGTTTCATGAATCTTCGGAACTACCTTTAAGCAAAGATGGAAGTATAATTCCAGCAGGTTTTTCTATCGGACCAAAAATATACTGGAGGCCCGTTGATTTCCTCGATGTTTTCTTCGGGGGAACAATTCAAAGAACCAATCAGATTATCGGAAAACAAGGTGAAGAACTTGAAGGCTGGACATATCAGGGAGGCTGGACTTCTTCTCCTTTGCCCTATGATATATATTATCACGTAAACTCGGCAGTGATGCAGATCGGTTTAAGAATTTTGCACTCATTTTCCTGGTCCGAGAGCTGGATAGGAGGCTCTCTGAACTTTGGATCTTATATAATCAATCTTGGTTCCAAAAATAATAACACCTCTTATAGTGAAAATGTAAGCGACACAGGAATGGGGTATTCAATATCTGCAGGAATGGACTTCCCAATAAAATCAAAAGATTTTTTGATTTGCCTATTAGGTTTATTCGTTGAATATGGAGGTATTTCCGCAGAAAATATTTCGATAGAAAACTATATATGGCAAGGCATTACACATACTATAACTCAGCAAACTTTTGGCCTTAAACCTATCAAAATTGGGATAAACTTTAAAATTCCATTAGGAAAGTAAAGCTATTTTTTCGGATATCGCATCTGATAAATATAATAATACAGTCATACCTGGAAAATCCCAAATGTTATTATTGGTTTTTGATTGAAATATTGTTTACTTTTGTGTACAAACCTTATTTAAAATTACATTAATCATGAGTGATTTAATTATAAACAGGCTGGACTATGCACGTATAAAAAAGTCTATAAACGATGCCATATATTTTAAATCAATTAGTTATGCTGAGGCTGAAAAATTATTAAAGGAACTCGATTCAGCAAAGATAGTTGAGCCTGAAGCTATTCCTTCAGATGTAGTTACAATGAATTCAATTGTAAAATTAAGTTTTTTAAATAACAATAAACAAGCTCAGTTTCAAATAGTTTATCCTGAACAGGCGAATATAAAGGAAAATAAAATATCTATTTTTTCACCCATTGCAACGGCTTTAATAGGGTATAAAGTTTCTGATGAGATAGAATGGATTGTCCCTGGAGGAATTACAAAAATCAGAATAGACGAAATAATATATCAGCCCGAAGCAGCCGGAGATTTTAATTTATAATATGTTTATGTAATTTTAAATCTCCCCACTTAAATTATTAATCACCTGTGTGTTTTATCCGGCCTGCTAACCTTATAAGTTCGGCTGTTATCTATAATTTTGTCCGATGGACAGGTGAGCCGGTATTCGAGTAAAATTCTTTAATTTTCATAACAAGAGTGTCTCTGTTGAAAAACAGAGTGATAAATCCGGCTATCCATACAAAAACCTTTACTTCCACAGGATGTGAAAAGAACAAACATAAAAATGCACTTAAAGCAATTATTGTAGTAGGCCCCCAGATACCATATTCTTTTCTTATGAAAGTCAGGACTATAATACATGCAATAATAAATGAAATTATAAATTCATAAGGTATAAAAACGAGATACATACCCATCAAAGTTGAAGCGGCACGTCCACCGTCGAAATGGTAGAAAATAGGATAACCGTGTCCTAAAACAGCTCCCACTCCTATAAAACCAAGTGCAGTATCTGAAAGATGGAAAAAATGAGAAGCAATTATCATAGGAAATAAAGCCTTTATAGCATCTAAAAGCCCTGCAACAACTCCCCAGAATTTATCGACATTTCTAAAAACATTATAAGCGCCTGGATTACCATTACCCAGTTCTCTTATATTTTTATTTGCCACAGCTTTTGTAATTAAATCGGCGAACAAAATGGAACCAATTAAATAGCCAGTAAAAAGACACAGTACATACAAAAGTAAAGTATTCATCGTTAACTATTTTTAGATATTTACCGAAACACCGTAAGCTCCAGGCCCGCAATAAACTGCATCAATAAGATTCGGTTTCCCTATTATTAAATCGTCGCATGGAATGGTTTTTACCATCTCTATAAAATCTGAAATGGCATCCTGATTTTTATCGCCATAACCGCAAATAATTATAGCCCGTTTGATTTTGGAAGCCGATTTTTCTTCCATTTTGCCCTTTATTAAATCTATAATTTGTGTGTTCACCTGTTTGAATGTTCTTCCTTTTCCAATTGGCACCACAACACCTTCTTTCTCATTTCCCATGGTACCGATAATTGGGATAATATGCAAAATACTTCCCATAAGTGACTGAGCTTTGCCTATCCTGCCGCCCTTATATAGATAATTCATATCGGGCAAAACAAAATAAGTAAATGTATTCTCAACAACCTGTTGTGATAATTTAATTATTTCATCTATGCTTAATTCTTCATTGTTCCTGATTATGTCAATCACTCCCAGAAGCACATTGCCGACGCCGTTTACTGTCTGGCGGCTATCAATATTAATAATAGGAATAATATTTTCAAATTGTTTTCGCACGTTTTCGGCAACAGTAAAAGAAGCGGCGGATATACCGCTGCTCATTAATACATGAATTATCAAATCATATTTCGAATAATTTTTTTCGACAACTTCCACTACTTCTCTCTGAACCAACGTGGAAGATTTTGCCACGGCTTTTTCATTTTCGTATTTAGCAATTAGCCATTTTGCATTATATTCGTCACTTTGCCGATATTCTTTACCGTTTACAAAGACAGGAAATTTTAAAATTTCAAGGTCTTCATAATCTATTTGTTCCCTTGATAGTCCAAGATTATCGGCCGTAATTATAAAAATTTTCTTTTTCATATTTTTTAAATCTCATTCAAAAGTTATATAGTAATTATAGTTGTATTGTCCTCCATAGTATTCTTCGAATTCGATATCAGGGAATTGTTTTTTAAGTTTTTCTATGAGGCTGTTCTGCTTTTCCGATCTTATTCCTTTATATAAAGTAATGAGGCTCTCTCCTTTTGACAGTTCTTTAATAGTTTTGAAAATTAACTGTTCTAAATTCGGGTTTGAAAGAATGATTTTCTTCTGATAAACTGTGAAAAAGTCATTTTTCTTTATCTGAGTTCCATTTTCTGACAGTGAATTTCTGGTAGCTTGAGCAATTCCACAAAATTTTATCGAATTGAGGTTATTCATAGCCGTTTCAAACATGGTAATAATATCATAGTCCTTCGAAATACCCATGAGCATACCGATAAGAGAAACGGGATTATCAGATTCAACGATATAAACATTTGATTTACATAATGAAACTGCATATTTAAGAGCCATCAGGATATCGTTGTCATCAGGGGCTGCAATTATATTTTTAACCTTTAAATTGTTTAGCTTCTTTACAAGCTGATTGACTGATGGTTTATTCTTACCATAACATAAAATATCATCGGCACCCAATTTTTCGAGGATTTCAGCAAAACCTTTTCCCGACACTATACAAAAAATACTTTTTTCTCTCTGGTAATCAATTACATCCTCGCTGATAAAATTTCGGTGCTGTTTTTTCATATCATCCACTTTTGTAAAAACAAGTTCGCCATATTCTGAAACAGCAGAAAAAACACTATCTGGCTTATTTGTATGGATGTGCACTTTAAATTTATTCCCTGCAGTAATAATTATAAGGTTGTCGCCATAAGGGCTAATTAATTCTTTCAGACGTTCTTCTGAAATAATATTATTTGATTCAAGAATAAATTCTGTGCAGTATTTTTGTTTTATTTCAGGATCCCATGAGCTATCTATTTCTTCCAGATCATCAATTATCTTTTCACGTAAATCATTTTTATGGTTGGTGTGAAAATTATTTAATATGTTCTTGACATTTTGTAAAATTTCCTGAAGCCGGCTGTTTTGAATTTTTGAAGAATCAATATTTAATATAAATGGGGCAATCTGGCTTTTTTTGAATCGCGACAATTTTATGTTTATATGTTTGCGTGTTGCCCTTCCTATTTTTAACATGGTTGGAACCGGCATGCCATTTATTATCAATCCATTATGTTGAAATTCTCTGCTAATTCCCTGAATAATAACAAAAAAACCGGCTGCCCCCGAATCAATAACACCGGCCCGTTTTAAAACAGGGTGCATTTCTGTGGTTTTAATTAATACTTCTTTCAAGTATGGAATAGTGCGACTGAAAATAACAATAGGGTCGTCTTCCTCATTCATTAACTCAAAATATTTTTCTTTAAGAGCTCTCATTAAAGTGAGCATGGTGCCTTCCTGCGGGTTTTCCGTTCCTTCATAAGCTTTACGGCAGCCATTTTCGATAGCTTTATAAATATTTTCTTTTGAAAAGTCATTGTTTGCAACAACTTGTGCAAAACCCTGCGCAAATAAAGATAAAATAACGCCCGAACAACCTCGACTATTCAAAAGCATTTGTTCAGTAAAATTTTTAAGATAATCTCCGGGTGAAATTGAATGGCTCTCCAAATTCTTCATATTAACCATAGCTCCTTGAATTGTAAGAACCAGATTTAAACCGGTATCTCCGTCGGGAACAGGAAAAACATTCAATCTGTTCAGATACTCTTTGTGCTTATTTAAATACCTATAGATACTTTCTATTCTCTTATTAATTTCTTTTACATTTATTTCATCAGTAACAATCATGATGGAATAATTGAATTTAGTTAATACAATTTAAAATCTATAAGTACAGTACATTATCTAATTGTAAAGTTATATGAAAAATTCAGATAAGAAAGTATATTTTAGAAATTATTATCACCTTTGAATAAATAAATAGCGGAGTCACCTATTAAAATTTTTGTAACTCTTAGTTTATCTTTGATAATTTATTTTAAAAAGTCTCAAAATAAATGTTTTCGATTTTATAATTTGACATAAGTTGATTATTTCTTCCTTAATCTCTTGTAGCACCAAGGAATATTATAATATAATAGAGTAACGTTCCCAGTGAACCAATTGCAGCTACAACATAAGTATATGCGGCAGCCTTAAGAGCATCTTTTGCTTTAGCTTGATTTTCATAAGACGTTATCCCTGTTGATGATAACCAGGCTAAAGCTCTTTTGCTGGCATTTATTTCAACAGGCAGAGTAACGAAACTAAATATTGTTATAACTGCAAATAATCCTATTCCGAAAAGCAGGAGAGTCGGGAACCATTCCACTACAATAATGCCGATAAGAAGTATCCACTGAACCCATTTTGAAGCAAAATTTACAGCAGGTACGAGTTTTGATCTTAGTCCGAGCCATGCGTATGCCGTAGCATGCTGTACTGCGTGACCTGTTTCATGTGCTGCAACAGCTGCAGAAGCAATACTTCGACCCTTATATACTTCCGGGCTAAGGTTTACGGTCTTATTTAAAGGGTTATAATGATCTGTCAGTTTCCCTGGCACGCTTTCAATTCTCACATCAAATATTCCATGGTCTCTAAGCATTTTTTCAGCTATTTCCTTTCCCGACATGCCGTTTTCAACAGGTATCTTTGAGTATTTTTTAAATTTCGATTGGAGATTTGCACTCACAATCCAGCTCAAAATCATTACTCCAATAAAAATAATCCAGATAGTCATTTTTCCCTCCGTGGTTAAAATAATTTTTTATAATAAATTAATAAAATACCTGCCAACACATTTACAAAATTCAAAATAGACATTTTGGCAGCTAATATCTTGCAAAGATAGTATTATTAATTTTGCAGTATGAAGAAAATATTAATTTTTATAATATCACTTCCCGTATATTTATATCGATATTTAATCTCGCCTTTAATGCGTCCATCATGCCGACATACTCCAACATGTTCGCAATATATGCTCGATGCTCTTAAATTACATGGACCTATACGTGGATTTTTTCTGGGAATTAACAGAATACTTAGATGCCGACCCGGAGGAACTCATGGTTACGACCCTGTACCACATATTTTGGTAAAAAGATACAAATATTTCGAGTCAGTGCTCAGGAGATGGCCAAAATCGAACAGACTTAAAAAATAAAATATAAATAAAAATAATTAAGTGTTAATTATACACTTTTTACTTCCCCTCCACCAAACACAATAGCCCCTCTTATAATAAGTTTCTTCTCCGGTTCGGATATTCTATCAGCCTTAAGTTCACGACTATCCCTGAAACCCCCAAGTACCGGAGTTACTTCGATTTTAATATCCCATTCGTCCGGTATAATAATTGTAACTCCTCCGAAAACACAAACAATCTCAAGCACGTTTACTCCTTGTGCAAGGGCTGACTTCATCAGATTGATTTCTCCTCCTCCGAACACGGCAGTTACTTTTCCTCCTTTGAAATTAGAGGTTTCAATCCGGCGTTCTCCGCCGCTAAAAATATAAACTATAGAGATGTATCCATTATCTGTTTCGGATATTTCACCTGAAGCTTTCTTTATGCCTCGCCTCGAGAAAATCAATATTATACCTATTATTATAAATACAGACGGCCAGAAAATGTTATACATGTGAAATGCTTCTCTGAAAATTACGGGAATGATAAAAAAAGCACCTACAGCCATAATTATTATACCTGTCGTTTTATTCTCGGTGGAACCAACGGTGATTAAAAGACCAATAACAATTAACAGCATCGGCCAGCTAAAGATTACATCATCAATAAATTCGGAGAAGAAACCTGCATTCTTCATAATCATAAGAAGACCCACCACTACAAGTATAACACCTGCTAATATTCTGGACTGGGAAACGGAATAATGTTTTTGAGTAGGTTCAGTATTCTCGCTTTCTTTTAAATCGATTTTTTTTTCTTCCATAGCTATAGGTTTATATGTATTTTATTATTAAGAAATTCATTTTCTGCCGGCCAAAAGCGAAGAAATTATAAAAGATAACCCTATCAGTATTATAACAGACGGCCAGTATATTATTTTAACCATGTGGGGTATTTCAAAATATATCTTTTCAAGGAAAAACCATGTACCAAAAGACATAAATAATATTCCTCCGACAAACCTGAAATTAACTACCAATAAGATACCTATAAATATAAGGGCTATTTGCCATGTAAAATATTCTTTGATACTTCCCAGATCAAGAAAATCATTCATTGCAACAAGTAATAAAAGGCCAAAAATTATAAAAAAAAGCCCGATGCTTACTCTTGGATTATGCTCTATATGTTTCATTCAGATTATAAAGTTATACAAAAATATCATTGTTTTCAGGAAAGTAAAGAAAGCATAAACAGAAAGACATTAAAATGAAATCTCACTTTTTTAATGATAATTTTTTTAATTTGGCTAATCATTTTTAATTTTGCAAACCAAAAATCAAAAGATGACAAGGTTATATACGATACCTTTATTTGGTCTGAAAGAAGGTGATTACACATTCGATTTTATAATAGGAAACGATTTTTTTGATCGTTTTGAAGAATCTGAAATAAAGGAAGGATCTCTTACAGCAACGGCCGGGCTAATCAGATATCCATCGTGCATTATTCTTACGATAAAAATATCCGGAAATGTAAAAATTTGCTGTGATAGATGCCTTGATATGTATATGCAGAAAATTGAATGTGAGAACCATCTTATTATTAAGAGCGGAGTGTTGTTCGATAATACTGATCCTGACATCCTTATAGTTCCTTTTGGCGAAAATGAACTTGATCTGAGTCAGCTTTTCTATGAATTTATACATCTGGCATTGCCTTTAAGAAGAATACACCCCGACGACATTTACGGAAAGAGCGGTTGTAACCCTGAGATGATAAAGGAGCTTGACAAGCATGTGGTAACCGAAAATATTTATGAGAAAACAAATTTGAATGAACTTAATAAATTATTAAAAAACAATTAAAAAAAATCGAAGATGGCGCATCCGAAACATAAACATTCCAGCACCAGAAGAGACAAAAGGAGGACCCACTACAAAGCCAAAAAACCTACCACTATGGTATGTTCAAATTGCGGCTCTACAGTGGAATATCACAGGGTTTGTCCTGAGTGCGGTTTTTACAGAGGCAAGCCGGCTATAGAGAAAAAAGCCGTGGCATAATATTCCGGAATAAAATTAAAATTATGAAAATAGGCCTTGACGTAATGGGCGGCGATTTTGCTCCGGATATTGTGGTTGAAGGAGCCGTTGATACTCTTGTGCATCTGTCAGGCAATGATAGAATCGTTCTAATAGGCGATAAAAATGCTATTTTGAAAAAACTGGGTGAATTATCAATCGATCCCTCCAATTTTGACATAGTTCATGCATCTCAAACTATAGAAATGGGAGAGCATCCTGCCAGGGCCTTTTCACAGAAAAAAAATTCAAGTATAGCTATCGGATATAATATGCTTAAAAATAAGCTTATAGATGGATTTTGTAGTGCCGGAAATACAGGCGCAATGCTTGTCGGATTAAGTTATTCCGTAAATGTAATCCCCGGAGTTTTAAGGCCAGCACTAGTTACAAATATTCCATCTTTAAGTGGTAAATTTTCTGTTCTGCTTGATGTAGGCCTTAATACTCATTGCAAACCGGATGTGTTGCATCAATACGGAAAACTCGGTCGTATTTATGCGCATTACATTCTTGGAATTAAAAATCCAACCATAGCATTGCTTAATATAGGCGCCGAAGAATCAAAAGGCACATCTGCAGTGAGAACTGCTTATGAATTGATGAAAAAAGATTCTTCTCTTAATTTTGTCGGAAATATAGAGGGTAACCATCTTTTTCACAATGATATGGCCGATGTAATCGTATGCGATGGATTCGTCGGCAATATAGTACTCAAAGAGGCAGAGGCATTTTATTCGATATACCGTATGCGTAATCTGAGCGATTTATTTTTCGAACTACTCAATTTTGAAAATATAGGAGGCACACCAATTATTGGTATAAATACAAATGTTGTTATAGGGCATGGCCATTCTAGCAGAAAAGCTATTATGAATATGGTTCTCCAGACAAAGGCAGTTGTCGAAGCCGGACTTGCCCTAAAAATTATTGAAGAAATCTGAATATGGAAAAAATCCGCGCTGCAATAACCGGCATTAATGCCTGGGTGCCTGAGTATATACTCGACAACTATGAACTTTCTAAAATGGTCGACACTTCCGATGAGTGGATTATGCAGCGTGTTGGAATTAAGGAAAGAAGAATTCTTAAAGGCGAAGGCCTCGGTACTTCTGATATGGCCGACAAAGCAGTAGCGGGATTACTTGAAAAAACCGGTACATCGCCCGACGAAGTAGAAATACTGATTTGTGCTACAATAACACCTGATATGCCCTTCCCTGCAACAGCAAATATTATTTCCGACAAGACAGGGATAAAGAATGCTTTCAGTTTTGACCTTGCCGCTGCATGCTCGGGTTTCATCTTTGCACTCCATACCGGAGCATCTTTTATCGAATCGGGTCGTTATAAAAAAGTAATTGTTGTGGGAGCCGATAAGATGTCGGCAATAACCGACTACACTGACCGCACTACTTGCCCATTGTTTGGCGATGCCGCTGCAGCAGTTCTACTGGAACCTACTTTTGAGGAGGTTGGAGTGATGGACCAGATACTGAAAGTTGACGGTTCGGGCCGTAAGTACTTACACATGAAAGCCGGGGGCTCGGTCAGACCTTCATCCCACGAAACAGTTGACGCAAAAGAACACTTTGTCTATCAGGAAGGCCAGACAGTTTTTAAATTTGCTGTTAAAAATATGGCTGACGTTGCAGCCGAAATTATGGAAAAAAACCATTTGAAACCTGAAGATATTGCATATCTTGTACCTCATCAGGCAAACCTCCGGATTATAGAGGCAACGGGAAAAAGAATGGGCCTGCCACCTGAAAAAGTTATGATAAACATTGAAAAATATGGGAACACTACCGCGGCAACTATTCCTCTGGTTTTATGGGAATACGAAAACCGCTTAAAAAAGGGAGATAACCTGATACTCGCAGCTTTCGGAGGAGGTTTTACATGGGGCGCTTTATGGCTCAAATGGGCTTATGACCCAAAATAGTTTATATATTTACACTGTTTATCGATAATATGTCACCTTGTACTAATAAACTGAAATTATGGCAAAAACAAACAACGAACCCGAAAACACTACAATCAACCTCATCAGCCAGGGAACAGATATCACCGGTGATGTTAAATCAAACGGAGACATAAGAATAGACGGTTCCCTTACAGGGAACCTGACCACAAAAGGTAAGGTGGTAATCGGTCCGACCGGAAAAGTTAAAGGAGAAGTTAGCTGTAAAAATTCAGAAGTCTCGGGAAGTGTCGAAGGAAAAATAAACGTAGGGCAACTACTTAACCTTAAAGCTTCTTCAAAAATAATGGGCGATATTATTACCTCCAAACTTGCTATCGAGCCCGGCGCAAGATTTACCGGCACTTGTAAAATGAGTGAATCAGAGGAAAATGCAGGATCAAACAACTCAAAGCCACCAGAACGACAGTCAGAAAAACGATAATGGCGATAATGAAAAAAATGGAGGCCTCCACACCTACGTAAAATACTCAGGGCTGGCATTCCAGATGCTTGCTATTATACTTATCTCAGTTTGGGGAGGCACTAAACTCGATAAGCTTTTTCTACTCGAGACTCCCATATTCACAATAATCCTTTCACTGCTAGGTGTCGCTGCAGCTATATATACGGCAGTTAAGGACTTCATCAAAAAGTGATTCATGTTGAAAATAGTTCTTAAATATCTTCTACCACTTATAATCCTGCTTGCCGTATTTAATGCATTATGGTTTGTTATTCTTATAAGCTTTAAACCCCAATTGAATATATTAAGCTTCCCTGCCCTTTCGCTTTTGTTTTTCATATCATCATCTATAGCAATAATTATTTTCTTAATCGGCCGGCAATCAAATCCAAAAAACGAAACATTCTATTCTTTTGTATCAATATGCCTTAAATTTCTGATTGAGTTAATAATAGCCATTATCTGGTTTTTCATAATGAAAAAAACAAGCACAACTAATATATTATTATTTTTTCTGTTATATTTAGCCTTTTCAATAATCTCAATTTTCATCATTTTGAAATTATTGAATATGAAGTCTTTATAAAATAATATTGGGTTGAAAAGAGAATTAATATCAGTATTGTTTTTAATTTTTATGCTTTGCCTGCCTTTGAACAGGATAAGCGCCCAGGAAAATAATCATCTTCAGGCGAAAGAAAATAATATTGCAAAGGAAGAAGGTAAAGAAAAGTTTAATCCAAGTGAGTTTATTATAGATCATGTTTCCGACTCTCACGAATGGCATATCATTACATTGGCAAGCGGCAAGGATATTGCTATTTACCTGCCTGTAATTCTATGGAGTAAAGAAAAGGGACTCAACATCTTTTCATCAAAAAAACTTGCCCACGGAAATGTATATAATGGTTATATACTCGCTGAGGAAGGAGATTTGAAGGGAAGGATTGTGCCGGTAAAAAGCGATGGTACAATTGATGAGGAAAATTTGCCTCTCGACTTTTCAATAACGAAAGCAATCGCTGGAATGATTTTTACTGCAATTGTGGGTTTGATTCTTTTTATTTCTCTTGCTCGTTCTTATAAAAAAACAGGCATAAGTCATCCCCGCGGTTTGCAGAGTTTCCTCGAGCCTGTTATCTTATTTGTCCGCGATGACATTGCTATTCCGAACCTGGGTCATGAACATTACGAAAAATTTCTTCCATATCTCCTGACCGCATTTTTTTTCATACTTATAAATAATCTCTTCGGTCTTATTCCGTTTCCACCCCCATTTGGGGCTAACGTCACAGGGAATATTGGCGTTACTATGGTACTTGCAATCTTCACTTTTCTTTTTATAAATCTTAACGGAAGCAAGAGTTATTGGCGTGATATTTTAGCCAATCCCGGAGTTCCATTATGGCTTTTACCTGTAATGATACCTGTCGAGATAATAGGCATGATTTCAAAGCCTTTTGCACTTATGATTCGTCTTTTTGCCAATATCTCTGCAGGTCACATTATTGTTCTGAGCCTCGTGGCTCTTATATTTATTTTTGAATCTGTGTGGATTGCACCTGTTTCGGGCGTTTTTATTTTGTTCATGGACTGTCTCGAAACATTGGTTGCTTTTCTTCAGGCATATGTTTTCACTCTTCTTTCAGCGCTTTTCATTGGGCTTGCTGTAAAAGAGGAACATCATTAATATTTTGTTTAACTAAAAATTATCATTATGACAGGAACATTGGCAGCAATTGGAGCAGGTCTTGCGGTTATAGGCGCAGGATTTGGTATTGGTATCATTGGCAAGGCAGCAATGGAAGCTATTGCACGCCAGCCCGAGGCTTCTTCGCGCATACAGACAGCTATGATAATTGCGGCAGCACTTATTGAGGGCGTCTCACTGTTCGCAGTAGTTGTCTCTCTTATTGCATAGGAAAAATTTGAAGCTTGCAACGGTTGGTTGCATCGCTTCACTTTTATTAACTAAAAACAATTTGAAATGATTCTGGCAAGTAATCTGGCTACTCCACAAATAGGAACAATTTTCTGGACAACCCTTATCTTTCTAATCTTTTTCCTGCTCCTTGCAAAATTTGCATGGAAGCCAATTTTGCGGGCTGTGAAAGCGAGGGAAGAAATTATAAAGAGTTCTCTCGAAGCTGCTGCTCAGGCTCAGGAAGAAATGAAAAGGCTTAAAGCCGATAATGAAGCTATCCTTAAAAAGGCAAGGGAAGAACGAGAAAATATTCTCAAAGAAGCAAGAGAAGCTCGTGAAAAAATTATAGCTGATGCCCGGGAAAAAGCCACAAGTGAGGCAGAAAAAATCCTCGAAAAAAACAGGCAGGACATCGAGAAAGAAAAATTGAAAGCTCTTTCTGAAATTCATAGTCAGGTGGCTTATCTTTCTGTTGAAATCGCATCAAAACTTCTTGAAGAAAAGCTAAGCAAAACACCTGAACAGGAAAAACTAATCGAAAGATATCTTAATGAGCTTAATACAAATAAGAATTAGCATCATCAAGAAATAAAATGAATGAAAGCAAAATACCGGTAAGGTACGCAAGAGCACTTTTTGAATCTGCAGTTAATAACAATCTACTCGATAGAGTGTATGACGATATTATGTTTATTGCTGAAATATGCAAAATTGACGAAGTGAATGAACTGCTTAAAAGCCCCATTATTCCACCCTCCCAAAAGAAAAAAATCATTCATGAAATTTTCGATGGAAAAATCAGCACTTTGACTATGTCATTGATCGATCTGATGATAAAAAACGGCAGGGAAGAATATCTCCCTGCAATAGCAAGAATTTTCAGGACTGATACTTTGAAATACAAAGGTATAACAGAAACCGATCTTGTCACCGCTATGCCTGTTAGTCAAAAAACAAAAAATGAAATCATTGCTTTTATCGAGTCGAAATTTAATACTAAAGTAATTCTGAAAGAAAATGTTGACCTTGGAATAATTGGAGGATTTGTTTTAAAAGTAAACGATTACTTAATTGATGCCAGTATAAAAACCAAACTTAGAAAAATCAAGCAGGGACTATCTGGAAGCATTAAAGTATAATAAACTATAAATAATAATATTAGGAATAACTATACAAATAAACAACATGGCAAGTATTAAACCAGCAGAAGTTTCTAAGATACTCAGAGAGCAACTTGAAGGAATACAGACAGGGATTGAACTCGAAGAAGCAGGAGTAGTCCTTCAGGTTGGAGACGGCATTGTCCGCATATATGGACTTACTAATGCTCAATCGAATGAGCTTATTGAGTTTGAAAATGGGATAATGGCTATTGTGCTCAACCTCGAGGAAGATAATATCGGAGCCGTTTTGTTGGGCCCCTCTGAAGAAATAAAAGAAGGTGATATAGCTAAGCGTACAGGACGTATTGCTTCAATAATGGCAGGTGAACCACTACTTGGAAGAGTGATAAATCCTACCGGTGAGCCTGTTGACGGTAAAGGACCAATTACAGGAAAACTTTATGAAATGCCCCTAGAAAGAAAAGCTCCTGGAGTTATCTTCCGCCAGCCTGTAAAACAACCTCTACAAACTGGCATAAAAGCTATTGACTCAATGATTCCTATTGGCAGAGGGCAAAGGGAACTTATTATCGGCGACCGCCAGACAGGGAAAACAGCAATAGCAATCGACACAATAATTAATCAAAGAAGTAATTTCGAGAAAGGGAAACCTGTTTATTGCATATATGTTGCGGTTGGACAGAAAGGCTCAACAGTGGCAAATATTGCAGCAACACTTGAATCATACGGTGCAATGGATTATACTGTTATAGTTATGGCTACGGCATCCGACCCTGCTGCATCACAGTTCTATGCACCGTTTGCAGGCGCTGCAATCGGAGAATACTTCCGGGATACTGGCCGTGACGCCCTTGTTATTTATGACGACCTTTCTAAACAGGCTGTTTCATATCGTGAAGTGTCACTTTTGCTTCGCCGCCCCCCTGGCCGCGAAGCATATCCAGGCGATATATTTTACCTCCACTCCCGACTTCTCGAAAGAGCAGCCAAAATAATTGAATCCGACGAGGTGGCAAAAAATATGAACGACCTGCCTGAATCAATAAAACACATGGTGAAAGGAGGTGGTTCCCTAACAGCTTTACCTATCATCGAAACACAGGCAGGAGATGTTTCTGCTTATATACCTACAAATGTCATTTCCATAACCGACGGACAGATATTCCTTGAATCCGGACTTTTCAATGCTGGAATCCGTCCCGCTATTAATGTAGGTATATCAGTTTCCAGAGTAGGCGGTAGTGCCCAGATAAAATCAATGAAAAAAATCGCAGGAACACTTAAAGTTGATCAGGCCCAGTACCGTGAACTCGAAGCATTTGCTAAATTCGGATCGGACCTCGACCCTGTAACATTGTCTATACTTGACAAAGGTTCTAAAAACGTTGAAATACTTAAACAGGGACAATACAATCCTATGCCTGTTGAACGACAGATTGCAATAATATATTGCGGTGTAACCGGGTTACTTAAAGATGTGCCGGTTAACAGAGTCAGGGACTTTGAAAGAGATTATATTGAATACCTCGAAACAAACCATAAAGATGTTCTAAATGCTCTTGCCGAAGGTAATCTTAACGACCAGATTACTGATATACTAAACAAGGCAGCAGCAGAAATAACATTGAAATTTAAACAATAAAGTCAAGTCTATAGAACGGAAAAATGGCCAATCTTAAAAAAATAAGGTTAAGGATAAATTCAGTAAAATCAACCAGGCAAATGACATCTGCCATGAAAATGGTGTCAGCTGCCAAACTTCGAAAAGCTCAGGATAAAATAATACGACTGAGACCTTATGCAGGAAAACTGAACGAAATCCTGACCAACGTTACACAAAGCCTTGCAGAGACGGAAGAAGATAACATCTACGGAAGAAAATCAGAACCTGAAAAAGTATTGATAATTGTAATTACATCGAATAAAGGGCTCTGCGGAAGCTTCAACTCAAATGTAATAAGGGAAGTACGCAGGGTAATTTACGAAGATTATTATAAACAATTCGAGCAGGGCAATCTATGGTTTGTTGCTATTGGTAAAAAGGGATATGATTTCCTGAAGAAACAGAAACTTAATATACTCGAGGAAGCCAACGACCTTGTAAATAACCTTACCTTTGAGAAATGCTTGCCTCTCGCATCAAAGACAATAGATAGTTTTGTAAATGGCCGTTTCGATCGGATCAGAATAATTTATAACCAGTTTAAAAATGCTGCTGTACAAAACCTTACAAATGAATCATTTCTTCCGGTTGAAACAAAGCCATCTACAAAAAATACAGTATCTGTTTTAGATTATATTTATGAACCTTCAAAAAAAGAAATAATAAAGGAACTCATTCCTAGAACATTAAAAATACAATTTTATAAAGCCGTCCTTGATTCCTTTGTTGCTGAACACGGCGCCAGGATGACCGCAATGCATAAAGCAACCGACAATGCTACTGAACTTATACAAGACCTGACGCTTCTTTATAACAAAGCACGACAGGCTGCCATCACGAACCAGATTCTTGAAGTTGTGACAGGAGCAGAAGCTCTGAAAGGTTAGTAATGGTTTTTTTATAAACTTCTTTTTACTCAAAATACTGCGATGTATACACAATCACAGCTTAAAGATTTGGTGGAAAAAATTTTGCTTAACCTTACTCTCCCTGAGGATGTTCCAAAGCTCTATGATCCTGTACGGTACGTATTGTCGGCAGGTGGAAAAAGGCTTAGACCTGTTATTACTCTTATGGCATGCAATCTTTTCAGTGATAAAATTGATAATGCAGTCCTGCCATCAGCAGGCCTTGAAATATTTCATAACTTCACACTCATTCATGACGATATAATGGATAATTCCACGGTAAGGAGGAATTTACCCACCGTCCATGCAAAATGGAATCTAAATCAAGCAATTTTATCAGGCGATGTGATGGTATTTATTGCTAACGAGTGTTTCCTTCATCTGCCTCCAGACTCATTTTACGCGGTACTCAAAATTTTTAACGAGTCGGCAATCGATGTTTGCACAGGCCAGCAGCTCGATATGGATTTTGAAAAGATACTTACAGTTTCGGAGAAAGAATATCTTCACATGATAGAACTTAAGACTGCAGCTCTCATTGCCGGTTGTGCAAAAATTGGCGCTTTGCTTGGCGGAGCTGAAACAAAAGAAAGACAAATAATGTACGAATTTGGAAAAAATCTTGGAATGGCTTTCCAGATTCAGGACGATCTTCTCGATGTATATGGAGATACAAAAATGTTTGGCAAAATAACCGGTTCGGATATAACAGCTAACAAAAAAACATATTTATATGTTAAATCAATGGAACTGGCATCAGGTAAAACCCTTAGAACACTTCAGACTCTTTTCCAAGATAAAGAATTCGATTCTCCTGAAAAAATAATGAAAGTTATTGATATCTATGATTCCCTTCATGTTAAATCTATTACCGAGGAACTGGCAAAAAATTATATCTCTGCCGCAATGGCAAATCTTGAGAATATTTCTGTCGGAGCCGATAGAAAATACGAAATAAAATCACTCGTTGAATCGCTTTCCGGAAGAAATATCTGATCGTAAATCAGAACTTCAATCTTTTTTTATTTGTCTAAAATTCAGCAGAGCTCCTATATTAAGCATAAACTGGTCATATTTGCTTACAAGGTATTTTGCTTCAATACATAAATCAATTTGCTCGGCCAATTTTATGTAAGTACCCAAACCCAGGTTAAGTCCTATAGTATTATCATTCTGAATAATTTTGTATTTTTCACCATCTGAATCGGATACATATTTTTTCTTTGCAAATGTTATATCAAGTCCGGTAAGGCCATAGAAATCAAGTCGGTCGAGAGATTTAAACATGTAATGCCCGTTAATATCAAACATTAAAGCAGATACAACTGTTTTTTCAGTTTCATCGGGTATTTTAACCTTTAGAATATTAGGGACAAACCATGTAATCGAAGGTGAAATATGAATCGGAAGATTGAGTTCATAAATTGCTTTAGCAAAAAAATCCAGATTCGAACTTTCATTTGACTCCAAATCCTGTTGGTGAAATTTAAAGCCAGTAGTGAATCCGGTCCCTACACCTAGTCTTGTAAATTGTGAATTTGCAACAGGAAATGCTAAAAACATAAAAATTAATATAGCAAAAACCCTTTTCATAATCATTCTTTTAAATTATTGAGCTAAAGATAAAAAGAAACATTTATTATCAGCAAATTTTTCGTGCCGAAATAGTGCCAACTTATTTATGGTATTTTGATAAAAACCGGATATTGACATTGCATTTCTTCTATTTTGCTTTGGGCTCTTTTGCATAGGCTACAGAAAAGAGAAAAATGAAACGGAGAAAGACTTAGAAATAGTTTTGAGAAGGTATCATTCAATGAGACTGGCATTATCTCTTACAACCGTTTTAGTAGTTGTTATAAGTACTCAATTGATTTTTTCGAATGACACATTTAGATTTAATGGATTGCATTCTTTATTAATTTATTTGATTTTATTCAATTGTATTAATTTCACAATAAAAATATTTGAAAAACGAAAAAGTAAGTAAATCTGATCAAATATAAACCTGTAATTATATATTATATATAGTAAATCAAATTGTTAACTATATTTTGCGATGTTAAGCGATATTTTTTTAATTCATCCAATAAAGTCTTTTATAAGAAATAAGCGACTAACACGGAATATTCTTAGTTATATCGTTTTTACTTTTACTTTAATATATTTTATTGTTATTCTTTTTTTTATAGGCAATAATCTTGAAGAACTGCTTGGTTCTGAAGGAGAAGACCCTATTATGAAATTCAATTCTCTGATTTTTTTTTACTTATTGATTGACTTAATTATCCGGGTTGTTATTAATAACAGAAACGGATTAAACTTAGTACCCTATTTAAGATTCCCTATTAAACGGTCTGTTATAATAAACTATATACTTGTGCGGAATTTATTCAATTTACTTAATTTAATCTCATTGTTCTTTATTATACCATTTTCATGGAAAATTATTTATTTTAAATATGGTTTAATAGAAGCACTTAATTATCAAATATTTTTACCAATCTTAATTTTAATTAATTGCTATATTGCTTCGACACTTAAATTGATAATCCGCAAGGATATTGTCTTTTTTTCTATCCCAATAATTATCCTGATATCAATAGCAATAAAGTCAGTAAGGCAAACGATTCTTAATATTTCCGGTTTATTAGGGGAACAGATTTTAAATTCCAATTATTTTCTGATGATCACGTTAGTTACTTTTTTAGTTGTAATTATTTTAATCTTAAGATATTTGTATTCAAAAAGTTTCTATCTTGAAGACGCTTTTAGAAAGTCTTATATTGAAAAAAGTTCACAAACTCATTTTTTATCAGGTCATTATAATAAATCGCTCACATTTAGCTATTTTATTCTGGAATTAAAATTATTAATCAGAAACAGACGAACCTTGCAAACTCTAATAATTTACCCTTTTTTACCGGTGGTTATAATTATGGGCATTATAGACGGCAAGCATAATATTTTCCTTGAATTAATGTTTTTTATATTAATACTTGGATTTTTCCCTGTTCTCTACGGACAAAATATTTTTAATTGGGAAAGTGCATTTTTTGACGGAAAAATGGCTCGTGAAAGTAATTTTACCGACTATCTCTGTTCAAAATTTTACCTGATGGGTTTTATATCGTTAATAGTTTTCCTCCCTACAATCGTCTTGTTCATCAAACATAATGAATATCCGCTTCTTTATTCTTCTGTCTTTTTATTTGTTAATGGATTTATTAACCTTTTTGTCATTTTGGCTGGCGCTTTTAATAAAGGTAGAATTAATTTAAATGAACATTATTTTTTGAATTATCAGGGTTTTAGTACTATACAATTGATTTTACCGGTTTTTATTCTAATTTTCCCGGTGATTTTATTGAAAATTTTGGAATCAATCGTGGGACTCCAGGCCATGATAATAATTTGTAGTCTGGCAGGTAGTTTTATGATTATTTTTCATAAATTTTTTATTAGAGAGTTTATCGAACCTCTTTTTATGAAAAGAAAATATATAAACCTTGACGGGTTTAGAAAATTATATGAATAAACAAATGATTAAGATTGAAAAATTAAAAAAATCATTTAATGGAAAAACTGCACTGGAGATTGATAGTTTGAATATCGAAGATGGTGAAATTTTCGGTTTGGTAGGCAATAACGGAGCAGGTAAAACAACTTTGTTCAGATTGATATTGGATTTGATTTCACCTGACCAGGGTGTAGTTAAAATTGATTCAATCTTAGTTTCAAAGTCGGAACTCTGGAAATCATTTACGGGATCTTATTTAGACGAAAGTTTCCTCATTGACTACCTCACTCCTGAAGAGTTTTTTTATTTTATTGGGAAAATCTATTCCCTCTCCAGAGAAGAAATTTCTTCAAAATTAACATCATTAGCTACATTCTTTAGCGGAGAAATTTTGAATAAAAACAGAAAATTTATAAGAGAATTTTCAAGTGGAAATCGTCAAAAAATAGGTATTGCATCGGCCATATTGTCTAATCCGAGGCTTCTCATACTCGATGAACCTTTCAACCATCTTGATCCAACTTCTCAATCTGTTTTAAAAGATATAATCAGAAATTTGAATAGAGATTTTAAAACTACTATTTTATTATCCAGCCATAATTTGAATCATGTTTGTGAAGTTTGCCATAGAATAGTTGTGCTACAAAACGGGCAAATAGTTAAAGATTGTAAAAGTGATAATCAGACATTCGCTATCCTTAATTCGTATTTTAATGCACCTCTTTCATGAGTACGGAAAAAAATATTACAGGTTTATACCATTCTCCATTTCATCATACAATAAAATCAAACCTTGTTCCAAAAATCCTTTATCCTAAAATAAAAACCTGAGGAGTTATTCCCCGGATATTCCCTTATGAAGTTGTTTTTGTATTCTCGATAAGGAACAACGAAGTAGTATTCGTTGAATATTCTTATTCGAACTTTCTATAGCCGATTATTTCCTTAACGTCCCTCAGGGTTGCCGAGGCGCTCGCCCTTGCCTTTGCCGCACCTTCAGTCACAACTTTTGCCAGATATTTGTTGTCGGCCGAAATCTCAATAATCCTTTCTCTTATCGGATTGAGAAGTTTAATAATATCCTCGGCAAGTTGTTTCTTCATCTCACTGTATCTTATCGTACAGTTTGCATATTGCTCTTTGAAATATTTCACAGTGGAAGGTTCCGAAACCGCGCTCATTATTGTGAAAAGATTTTTGATCGGAACCGGCATTTTCTGGTTTGGCTCCGTAGGCCCTGTATCTGTGACAGCCCTCATAACTTTTTTCCTTATCTCTTCTGGGGAATCGTCGAGAAAAATTCCGTTGCCCTCGCTCTTTCCCATTTTACCGCTTCCGTCGAGACCGGGTATTTTAATAAGCTTCTTTCCGAAGTTATAAGCCTCCGGCTCCGGAAAATAATTAACCCCATAAATGGTATTGAACCGTCTTGCAAAGCGTCTTGTCATCTCCAGATGCTGCTCCTGATCTTTGCCTACCGGCACTTTGTCTGCCTTATGTATTATAATATCGGCAGCCATAAGCACCGGATAGGTAAGCAAACCTGCATTTATGTTATCGGGTTGTTTACGGATCTTTTCTTTGAAAGTTGTCGTTCTCTGTAGTTCCCCTATATAAGCATTCATGTTAAGCAACAAATAAAGTTCGGGTACTTCCGGAATATCACTTTGAATAAAAACTGTTGAAGCTTCCGGATCAATTCCGCATGCCAGAAATTCCGATAGTATAAGTTTAATATTGCCATGAATGTCATCAGGCTTTGGATGTGTGGTCAGAGAATGGTAATCGGCTATAAAGAAAAAACATCTGTTTTCATATTGCATCTTTACAAAATTTCTCAAAGCTCCGAAATAATTTCCGAGATGAAGATTACCGGTCGATCTGATTCCACTGACAACTGTTTCCATAAAAGCCTATCCTGAAACAAAAACGCAAAATTAATCTTTTTTGTCATTAATCAAGGCAGTGAATCAATATGACATTTTTGCATTAATGTCTGCAAACTGTTTAATAAGTATTTGTAACTTTGAATGTCTAAATGGTGAAGAAATGGAATCAACCAGACAAAAAAAAGTATCGAGGCTCATTCAGAAAGAACTTGCAGTTATTTTTCAGAGAAAGGCCAATGAATTTGCTCCGGGCAAAATAATATCGGTAACCGTTGTCAGAATGAGCCCTGACCTTTCGTTAGCGAAGGTTTTCCTGAGCATTTATCCTTCTTCTGACAAAGAAAAGGTTCTGGATTCTGTGAAAGAACATGCAGGTAAAATCCGTTTTGAACTTGGACAGAAAGTTAGAACACAACTTCGCATTATACCTGAAATTGCCTATTTTATTGACGACAGCCTCGATTATATTGAAAATATAGAAAAACTGCTGAATCAACAATAAAATGCAATTTGAACCCCTAAAAGAACGGGCTGGCAGATATCTTAGAAAATCGGCAGTTTTAAGGAAAATTTTCTATTCCGGCCTCGACCTGCTTTTACTCAGGTCGTGGCATCTGCATAAAGCTCTCCGAAGTATAAGAAAAACTCTTCCTGAAGATGCATCGGTTCTTGATGCAGGCTCTGGCCTCGGGCAGCATTCATGGTACATGGCAAAAAAGAATAAAGGATGGAAAATAAAAGGAATAGACATAATAAAACAACAGGCTGACGATTGTAATAAATTTTTTAACTCCGAAGGATTGGGTGAAAGGGTTAATTTCGAAAGCGGAGACCTTACAGGCTTGAATGAAAAAGAAGCTTATGACCTCATAATTTCCGTTGATGTTATGGAACATATCGAAAACGACCGGCAGGTATTCAGAAACTTCTGGTTTGCCCTGAAGCCAGGCGGGACTGTCCTTATTACCACGCCGTCGAATAAGGATAATTCAGGAAAAACAGAAACAAACGCTGCTTCATTCGCAAGTGAACACGTACGATCAGGATATGGAACAGACGAAATATCTGAAAAATTAAATGAAGCAGGTTTCAGTAAACTTGAGATAAAATATACTTACGGATGGCCAGGACACCTCTCATGGCTTCTCTCAATTAAATATCCTGCTGTGATGATTGAAAAGTCAAAGTTTTTTTTCATTATTTTGGTGTTTTATTTTATCCCGGTACTGCCTATTGTATTAATGCTTAATATATTTGATACCTGTATTAATCACAAAACTGGTACAGGTTTACTTATAACTGCTTATAAATAATTGTGAATTTCCCTCTTTACATAGCAACCAGGTACTTGTTTGCTAAGAAATCAAGAAAGGCAATCAACATTATCTCCGCAGTATCTGTTGCCGGAGTTACCGTGGGAACCATGGCACTGATAATTATTCTTTCAGTATTCAACGGATTAGAAGACCTTATAAACAATATATTCAACGTATTTGACCCCGACCTAAGAATAACAGTCGTAGAGGGTAAAACTTTCACTCCCGATTCCACGAAACTTTTAAGTATTGGTTCAATACCCGGTATTTCGGCATACTCGCTTACTCTCGAAGAAAACTCACTACTCGAATACGATGAAAGACAATATATTGCCACAATAAGAGGAGTTGATGAAAACTATTCAAAAGTAACTTTTGTTGAAAGCACAATTACAGATGGCGAATATCAATTAATAAGTCCAGGCGGAAGGCCTCAAGCCGTAGTAGGTGCTGGAGTGGCAAATTATCTCGGACTGAATATTAATTTTATAACCCCAATACATATTTATGTGCCACGCAGAACGGCCGGCATAGATGTTAATCCGGAAAATGCATTCATAGATAAATATATTTTTCCTTCCGGAATATTTCAGATTGAGCAGGAATTTGATTCAAAATATATTTTCGTACCAATTGAATTTGCCCGTGAACTTCTTGAATACCAAACTGAAGTAAGCACTATTGATATTCGCATAGACCCCGCCTATAATATCGCTACTATTCAAAAGGCCGTCAAAGAAATAGTTGGGAATAATTTCGAAGTGAAAAACCGTTTTGAACAAAAAGAGATTTTCTATAAGGTTATGAAATCTGAAAGGCTTGCAATTTTTGTTATTCTCACACTGATTCTGATAATTGCATCGTTTAATATAATAGGATCCCTTACCATGCTTATAATTGAAAAGAGAAAAGATATAAATATATTGAGGAGCCTTGGAGCAGATGATGTTCTAATTAAAAAGATATTCCTTCTTGAAGGCTGGCTTATTTCAATAATCGGCACTATAGCAGGTGTTATTCTTGGCTTTATCATTTGCCGAATCCAGCAGAAATGGGGAATAGTTAAATTTAATAGCGAAACACTTATGGTAAGCGCCTATCCTGTGGTTCTAAAAATCAAAGATTTCTTAGCTGTGCCTATAACTGTGCTTATTATAGGATTTTTTGCAGCACTTTATCCTGTAAGATATTTATCAAAGAAATATCTTTCCAAAGGAATTCATCATGAAAAGAAATTTTATATAAAAAAAACAGTTTCATTAATATTGTTAATCTTTGTGCTTCTCGGCACGTCATGCGGCGATGATGGCAACAAAGTAAAAAAGAGCCGCATTATCCCCCCTAACAAGCTTGTTTCGTTACTTACCGATCTTTATATTTCCGACGGTCTTTTATCATATCCGCCCATAAAGCAAAAATTTGAAATGAAAGACTCAATTATGAATTATATTGATGTTATTAATTCTCACGGTTATACAAAAGAAGATCTCGATCATACAATAAAATATTATTTTGAAAAAGATCTGGGGAAACTGGAAAAAATATATGATCAGGTTCTTGCAAACCTGGTAAAAATACAATCTCAGCTTGAAACTGAAGAAATTCGAAATCTAAATTCAAATCTATGGAACCAAAAATTAACTTTTTCAATTCCTGAGGATGGAAATTATAACAAAATTGAATTCGATATTCCTTTGCAGGGTCAGGGGACTTATTGTTTTAAGTTCAATGCTATTGTTTATCCTGACGATCAAAGTGTGAACCTTAGAACCAATATTTTTTTCTGGCATGCCGATTCAACTGAGGGGGGAGTACGTGAATACTGGACTCCTAATTATTATATCTCAGATGGCATTCCACATGATTACTCAATTAGTCAGACACTTACCGACACTCTTTTTACTCATATCAGAGGCTGCCTTCTTGAACATGATCCTCAATCCGGTAGATGGAAAAAGCATGTAAGGATTTCAGGTATCAGGCTTATAAAAGAACCTGTTGAATGAAATATTTTTCGGCACAATTTGTTTTTACTAATTTCGGGCCACCCCTGAAGAGGCCTATTATTTGTACTACTGATGACTTTTCTATTGTAAACATTGAGGAAACCGGTGGTGACTTAATCGAAAAAAACAACATCGAATTTTATAACGGGATAATTACACCTGGTTTTGTAAACTGCCATTGCCATCTCGAGCTTTCATACCTTAAAAATGAACTCCCGACCGGAAATGGACTATCGGGTTTCATTTGCGAACTCAACGAGAAGAGAATTAATATCATAAAGGATAAAGAAAAACTTGCCCAGAAAGCCGACAAAGAAATGAGAGACGCAGGAATTGTTCTTTGCGCCGATATCTGTAATTCTTCTCTTACATTCGAACTGAAAAAAGGAAGCAAAATAGAATATATAAATCTTATAGAAGTATTTGGAATCGATCATCATAAAGCCGAACAAAAAATTAAAGAAGCTCTTGCACTCGCTGAGTTTTCAAAATTATATGGACTCCCATATAATATTACACCCCATTCTGTTTACTCTCTTTCACTGCCACTTTTCAGGATGATAAAAGAACTCTCACGTCACAATGCTCTTACTTCAGTTCATTTTCTTGAATCTAAAGAAGAAATTACTTTTCTTGAGAAACATTCGGGATTACTGATGGATGCGTATAAAAATTTCCTTCCTCCAGATGAGGATCCTATCACCGTGAAAGACCATATCACTGCTATACTTGAAGAGACAACACGTTCAGGAAACTTGATTCTCGTTCATAATACATTTATAGAAAAAAAACATATTGAAGCACTTAAAGGCAGAGCAAATCTTTATTACTGTCTCTGCCCAAATTCAAATTTTCTTCTTGAAGGCAAGCTACCGCCAGTAATGCTCATGGCTGATGAAGGTTGTGATATTGTAATTGGTACTGACAGTCTTGCTTCGAATAGCAAACTCAATATACTCGCAGAAATGAAAACGTTACAACAGCATTTTCCTGCATTAAGCCTTGAGACTCTCGTCAGATGGGCAACATTAAACGGTGCCAGGGCACTTTCGGCAACAGACCGGTTCGGATCAATCGTACCAGGTAAAAGACCAGGACTTATTCTCATTAAGGACCTCGATCTCATAAATCTGAAACTACTGCCTGAAAGCAAGGCAATAAGGCTTACCTGAAATGCACATTTAATTATTGCTAATTTTGCAGTGTCATAATTTATCCTATGGGCACTTTTCTTTTCGACAAAATTGTTTTTGGTCCGGTGAAAAGCCGCAGGCTTGGTATATCATTGGGCATTAATTTATTACCATGTGACAGAAAATTATGTAATTTCAATTGTATATATTGCGAGTGCGGATGGTCGCCCAAACCCGGCAGTGAAACAGGCATTCTTCCTACCCGATCAGAAGTATACAAGGCTCTTTCTTCGAGATTAAAGGAAATGAAGGTTAAAAACCAAAAAGCCGATGTAATAACATTTGCAGGAAACGGAGAACCAACTCTTCATCCTGAATTCAATCAAATCATTGACGATTCAATTGCCCTGAGAGATATGTTTTGTCCGGATACACGCATCGCAGTGCTTTCAAACTCCTCAACTCTTAATAACCCACGGGTAAAAACTGCTCTGATGAAAGTTGACATGAATATACTTAAACTTGATTCAGCTTTTGACCGGACAATTCAGCTTCATAATCAGCCGACAATAAACATATCAGCAAAAGAGCTCATAAAAAATCTTGCTTCTTTCGAAGGACATGTTATAATTCAAACTCTTTTCCTTAAAGGAATATATAATGGAAAAATCATTGACAATACCACACTTGAAGAGATTGAAAATTGGCTCAATGCTCTTGTAGAAATCAAGCCTGAAGAAGTGATGATATATACAATTGATAGGGACACCCCTGAGGGCGGAATATTGGAGAAAATGCCTGAAAGCGACCTTAAACGGATTGCCGCCAGAGTTGAAGAACTTGGCATAAAAACACGAATATCGGATTAACTTTGCCGGCTCAGAGAAAAAAAATACTTATCTGCCCTCTTAGCTGGGGGACAGGGCATACTACCCGAGTTATACCCCTTATAAGCGAACTTTTAAATAACGGGCATGAAGTTATTTTTGGCGGTAATAACTGGCAAATAGAATTCATTAAAAAAGAAATACCCGGTATCCAATTTATCTCTTTTCCTGGTTTTACAATCAGATATTCAAGTTTTCTACCTCAATATCTGGTTATATTGTTTTACTTTCCACTTTTCATTTACCATACATTAATTGAACATATAAGACTGAAAAAACTAATTGTGGAACACGACATTGAAATAGTAATAAGTGACAGCCGCCCAGGTTTGTGGAACCGGAAGATTAAAACCGTTCTTATTACACACATGATAAGAATTCCTTTCCCTGCAAAGTTGCGTATTTTAGAAAACCTTCCCCTCCCTTTCAGCCGTATAGCGATAAAAAAATTCACTTTTTGTTACATCCCTGATTTTCCAGGTGAATTCAATTTATCAGGCAGTCTTTCTCATGGATTTCATCTGCCGGATAATGCCAGATACATCGGCATCCTTTCAAGATTTTTAAAAGAGCCTCACGCATTAGCCACAAAAAAAGAGTTGTTTTGTACCGCTATTATGTCAGGCCCCTCGCCTCAGAAGGAAATATTTACTGAACTTACCAGTAGGATTCTTAAAGAATCGGAAGAGGTTTCAACGATTATGGCAGGTATTCCCGAAGCAGAATTTATAAAAAGAGAAGGCAACCTTATTACTTACAATCATCTAACCAATAAAGAGATGCTTAACACAATAATGCATAGCAAAATAATTCTGTCGCACTCGGGATACACAACTGTTATGGAGCTTTTCAGTATTGGTAGAAGTGCCATTCTAGTGCCGACACCGGGTCAGGCCGAACAGGAATATCTTGCAGAATATCTCTCCAGTAAAGGCTGGTTTAAAACTATAAAACAAAAACATCTTTGCAAAGAAGTTCTCACTGAATATATTGAACCCTTATTACCTGATTTTCCGGCAGAAGAGAATAAAAAACTTTTGCTAACAGCACTAAATGAATTATTTGAGACATAACATAACTAAAGTGACTATTACGAACCCTGTCAAATAACCTGAATAGACCTGATCGGTTGTATGGGCTTTAAGATATAGCCTTGCAGTCAATATAAGACCTGATATTAGAATTACGGGAATCAAAAACCAAACAAGATTTTCCTCCATAACAATCCACAGCGCAATCACAAGACCAGTCAAAGCTCCTGCACATGCAGCATGAATGGAGATTTTATACCATATAGTTATAATAAGAATAACGATCAGCAGGAATGATATTGAATAAAAATATGACTTTATCAGTGTTGGCACACTTAACCTCATGATAAGGAAGGAAGTAATTGTATAAAGAATTGAAGCCAGTAAAAGAGGAACGATTCTTTCCTTATTTGTTTCCATCACCCACGAATTGATAATATTCCTGTATCTTAAAAAAGGTAAGATAGACACTGGAAGCAGTACATTGTTTACCAGTAAAATGAGCATAAGTATTTTTTTTACCTGCAAAGGGAGGTATAAAAAAAGTGTTGGAGTTTCAAACATTATTAACAGGCCATACGCCGGCATAAATAATGGATGAAAAATTATTGTAATGGAGTGAGCGGCATAAAACTCGAGAGTATTGGATAAATTTTTGGTCATATTTCTTTTCTTAGTCTCGCAACCGGAATATTAAGCTGTTCTCTGTATTTTGCCACTGTACGGCGTGCTATATGATAACCTTTTCCCTTAAGTATTTCAGTAAGTCGTTCATCTGTAAGCGGTTTGCGTTTGTCTTCATTTTCAATACATTCCTTTAAAATCTTTTTTATTTCATGAGTTGATACTTCTTCGCCGCTTTCAGTCTGAAGTCCTTCGGAAAAAAAATATTTAAGAGGTAATATACCAAAATGTGTCTGTATGTATTTACTGCTTGCCACTCTCGAGACAGTTGAAATATCAAGTCCGGTCATTTCAGCTACATCTTTGAGAATCATTGGTTTTAATTTCGTTTCATCGCCATCTTTGAAATACTCTTCCTGATATTTCAGAATAGCATTCATAGTAAGAAGAAGTGTGTTTTGTCTTTGTTTAATAGCATCTATAAACCATCTTGCAGAGTCAATTTTTTGTTTCATAAACGTAATTGCATCTTTCATCTCTTTGCTCTTCAGCTTATCCCTCGAATAGTTTTTGAGCATTTCGGTATAGTTCTTACTTAGTCTCAATTCAGGCAAGTTGCGTGAGTTTAGATGCAGTTCAAATCCATCTTCTGTCATTTCAAGAATAAAATCAGGAATAATAGGCTGAGCCGAGTTGGATGTGACATCGTTTAATGTACTTCCGGGTTTTGGACTAAGTTTGAGAATCTCATCAATGGCACTTTTAAGCAAGTCCTCTTCTATTCCAAGTTTATTAGCTATTTTATCGTAATGTCTTTTTGAAAATTCTTCAAAGTGTTCTTCAAGGATTTGCTCTGCAAGTTTAATTGCTGGAAGTGATTGCCCCTTTCGTTTAATCTGGAGAATAAGACACTCTTGCAAGTTTCTGGCTCCGACTCCTGCAGGTTCGAGATCCTGTACAACTTCAAGAACTTCTTCGAGTTCATCTTCGGTAGTTGTTATATTCTGAAGGAATGCAAGATCATCCACAATACTGCTCAGATCTCTGCGCAGGTATCCATCCTCATCAATATTGCCGATAATGAATTCCCCGAGGATTTTTTGTTTTTCACTCAATTCTCTCAAGCCAAGCTGAAAAAGTAGATTTTCACGAAAAGTTGAGCCGACTGAAAAAGGGATTTCACGGCGTTGTTCTTCTCGCTCATAATTCTTCTGCTGAACATTATATTCAGGTATGTCGTAGTCCTCATCAATAAAATCATCGAGGGTGAATTCATCCTGATTGTTTTCTTCTTCGTTGATTTCGTCCTCTTCAGGTTCGTCCGTAATTATTTCCTCTTCAGGTTCTTCGATTCCCTCTTCAAGAGCAGGGTTTTCCTCCAGTTCTTTCTTTATTCTTTGTTCCATTTGAATTGTGGGTACTTCCAACAATTTAATCATTTGTATCTGCTGGGGTGATAGTTTTTGTAATAGTTTTTGTTGTAATCTCTGTTTTAACATTTACTTTTTTCTTTTGAATTTTCCTGAAAAGGCTTATTAGAATTCTGCGTTCTTAGGAGTTCGAGGAAACGGGATAACATCTCTTATATTAGACATACCTGTCATAAAAAGAATAAAACGTTCGAAACCAAGTCCAAAGCCACTATGTGGTGCACTTCCGAATTTCCTTGTTTCAAGGTACCACCAGAAATCTTTTTCCTTAAGTCCAAGTTCTCTTATTCTTGACAGCAATTTATCATAATTTTCTTCACGTTCGGAGCCTCCTATCACTTCACCTATCCCCGGGAAAAGCACATCCATAGCTTTAACAGTTTTACCATCGTCATTTTGTTTCATGTAAAATGCTTTTATATCTTTAGGATAGTCTGTAATGATAACCGGGCGTTTATAATGCACCTCGACAAGATATCTCTCATGTTCAGCCTGGAGGTCACGGCCCCACTCAATAGGGAATTCCCATTTTTTCCCCGAGGAAATCAGAACCTCTACTGCTTCTGTATAAGTGATGCGTTCAAAAGGATTCTCAAGAACGAATTTTAATTTCTCAATCAGACTTTTTTCAAACATATTGTTAAGAAATTCAAGATCTTCCATGCAGTTTTCAAGTGCATATCTAATAAGATATTTCAGGAAGTCCTCAGCCAGATCCATATTGTCGTTTATGTCATAAAATGCCATTTCAGGCTCAATCATCCAGAACTCGGCCAGATGACGGGGAGTATTTGAATTCTCGGCTCTAAATGTTGGACCGAAAGTATATATTTCCCCAAGTGCAAGAGCTCCGAGTTCTCCTTCAAGCTGGCCTGAAACTGTAAGATTCGTTTGCCTGCCAAAAAAATCAAGGCTGTAATCTACGGTACCATCCTCCTTCAATGGGACTTTATCGAGATCGAACGAAGTAACATGAAACATTTCACCGGCCCCTTCGCAATCGCTGCCTGTGATAATAGGAGTATGAAGATAATAAAAACCCCTGTCATTAAAATACTTATGAATAGCAAATGCCATTGAATGTCTTATTCTGAAAACTGCACCGAAAGTATTGGTACGGAAACGCAAGTGGGCTATCTCCCTTAAGAATTCCAGGGAATGCCCTTTCTTCTGGAGGGGATATTCTTCAGGATCTGCTTTGCCATATATCTCAATACTTTCTGCATGAATCTCCACTTTTTGACCTCTACCCTGCGATTCAATAAATTTGCCTGTTACAGCAAGACATGCACCGGTAGTTATATCTTTCAAAAGCTCATCAGTAAAGCATGAGACATCAACAACTATCTGGATATTGTTTATTGTTGAACCATCGTTAAGTGCAATAAACACAATACCTTTACTTTCTCTTTTTGTTCTTACCCATCCTTTCACCTTAACATCGCTTCCTAGGGGATAACCTGCCAATAGCTCTTTAATCTTAATTCTTGTCATTATTTTGTATTAGCCAATAAATAAAATACAGTCCAAAATTAGTAATAAAGAAAATATAAACTAAACCAACCATAAAAAACTGTAAAACAAACGGATTTAGTTGTATAATTGCTAATTTCTGAATAACTTTACAAATTGAATTTAATTCAACGGAGATATGGAACAGAATGAAAAACTAATTGTTGTGCCCTGGGATTTTACTCAGGTTGCAGAGAGTGCCCTCGCTCATGCTGTTAAAATAAGCCGGATGGTTTCAAATGAAATATGCCTCCTGCATATTGTTGATGAAAAAATCAAACCTGCCGAGGAAAAGAAAAAAATGGACAGTCTTAACAAAATAGCCGAGGAGAACAAAATTAAATACAATGTACCTATTTCCGGACATATTGAAAAAGGTTCAATATTCAAATCTATTTCTGCTTTTGCCAATGAAAAAAATGCCAGTCTGGTAGTAATGGGAACTCATGGCATAAAGGGAATGCAAAAACTTACTGGTAGCTGGGCTCTGAAAGTTATTGTCAAATCGAAAGTTCCCTTTATTGTTGTTCAGGATCCTCCTCGCGACTGGGAAAGATATCATAATATTGTTTTTCCTGTTGATTTCAGAAGTGAAAACAAGGAAAAGATGAAGATGGCAATATTTATGGGAAAATATTTCGATTCAAAAATTCATATTATAAAAACAACCCCTTCCGACAAAGCCCTTTTGAAAAAGACAAATGTCAATCTTAATTTCGCTATTAAGTATCTTATTCAAAATAATATAGAATATGAGATTCATGATATGCCAAAAGGAAATTTTGCACAGCAAACTATTGATTTTGCCCAAAAAATCAATGCCGATCTTATATTAATTGTAACGACAAAAAATATAACATTCGCCGATTATGTACTTGGGGCATCCGAACAATATATTATTGCAAACAGTTCAAAAATTCCTGTATGCTGTGTAAATCCCAGATCCTCTTTTGCCAGTGTTGCTCAGTTTATGGGGGGCTGGAGTGATTAGTAAATCCATCTTTCGGCTATTAATAATAAACCAATATTAAGTTAAATTAATATTTATTTTGTTATTTGCTTAGCTAACAGTTAAGTAAAAAATCTTTTTGCTTTAGGTTAAGTTCAGAAGTTTCATTAAAAGAAAGCTATGATATATCTTTGATGCAAGTTTTTGTAAAATTTCTGTTGGTTTATGTCGGTTGTTGTACAGAATGTCACAAGGTATTTCGGTGAACAGAAAGCACTCGATGATGTTTCATTCACTGTATCCAGCGGTGAAATTGTCGGTTTTCTTGGTCCGAACGGTGCCGGTAAAACAACCATGATGAGGATTATTATAGGATTTCTTCCTGCCTCTTCAGGAAAAGTACTTATAAACGGAGTCGATATATCTGAAAACAACAGGGAATTAAGAAAGATTATAGGTTATCTCCCTGAAAACAACCCGCTTTACCCTGAGATGTACGTTAAGGAATACCTTGGATTCGTTGCTTCACTTTATAAAATGGGCAAGAAGAAAAGAACAGTTATTAATGATATAATAAATATTACAGGCTTGACTCCGGAAAAAAACAAAAAGATAGGCGAACTATCCAAAGGTTACCGCCAAAGAGTTGGACTGGCACAAGCACTAATCCATAATCCTGAAATACTTATACTTGACGAGGCAACATCAGGCCTGGACCCTAATCAGATAACCGAAATCAGAGCGTTGATAAAGGAAGCCGGAAAAGCAAAGACAGTCATCCTCTCTACCCATATAATGCAGGAAGTTGAGGCAGTCTGCAGTAGAGTAATTATTATTGATAAAGGAATAATCGTTGCTGATAAACCGATTGAAAAAATTTACTCATTGATAAGCAGACCTGTGCAAATAATAAATGTTGAATTCGATAAAAACACCTGGGAAAGTGAACTTTCAAAAATAGCCGGAGTTATTTCTGCAAAAAATATCGGAAATAATAATTGGCAAATTGAAGCTTCAACGAGCACAGACATAAGACCTGAATTATTTTCTTTCGCGGTGAACAGAAATCTGACTATTCTTTCTCTTTCGAAAAAAGAATATAATCTTGAAGAAATATTCAGGCAGCTTACAACATAATTTTGGTTATTATCTTTTTTTTTATTTGCTTTGGCAGTCAAATTCGGGTGGAAAGATTTGAGCTGATTGCAACCACAGGAAAAAATGCTAAAATGCATCTATCCCAGTATTTTCAGTTAACAAAATTCCCCCTTTATTGTTTAATAAATAAAAAATCGGATGAGTTATTTATTTACTTCAGAATCAGTGTCAGAGGGACATCCCGACAAAGTATCAGATCAAATATCGGATGCTCTTCTCGATGAATTCCTCAAATGGGATATGGAATCAAAAGTTGCATGTGAAACGTTTGTAACAACTGGCCTTGTAATTTGTGGTGGTGAGGTAAAGACAAACGGCTGGGTTGATATCCAGGAGACAGCCAGAAATGTAATTAAAAACATTGGATATACTCATGCAGAATACAGATTCGACTGCGATTCCTGCGGTGTTATAAATATCATACATGAACAGTCGCCCGACATACGACAGGGAGTTGTGAAAGAAAAACCCGAAGAGCAGGGAGCTGGAGATCAGGGAATGATGTTCGGTTACGCCTGCTGTGAAACAGATACTTACATGCCTCTTTCGATTGTACTTGCCCACCTCCTTCTGCAGGAATTGGCTGCAATAAGGAAAGAGGGCAAAGAAATGAAATACTTGCGGCCAGATAGCAAATCGCAGGTAACAATCGAATACAATGATAATGACGAGCCGATCGGAATAGATACAATAGTTATCAGCACACAGCATGATGAATTTATTCTTCCTTTGGGAAACTCAAAGGAGGCCGTTAAGACAGCAGAAAAAGCCATGCAGGAACAAATAAAAAAAGATGTTCTTAATATACTTATTCCGAGGGTAAAAAAACATCTTCCTGCGCATCTCCGGAAATTATTTGATGACAATTTCAATCTTTATGTAAATCCTACAGGCAAATTTGTAATAGGTGGACCTTACGGCGACACAGGCCTTACCGGCCGAAAAATCATTGTGGACACTTATGGTGGCCATGGAGCTCACGGCGGCGGTTCTTTTTCAGGAAAAGACTCCTCAAAAGTTGACAGGTCGGCTTCATACGCAGCACGCCACATAGCAAAGAATATGGTCGCAGCAGGAGTATGCGACAAAGTTCTCATACAGGTAGCATACGCAATCGGAGTTGCAGATCCTGTAGGGCTCTTTGTCAACACATTCGGTACTGCAAAAGTTAAAGACAGCAAAGGAAAAATCATGTCCGACGGTGAAATATCGGAAAGAATCATGAAATTATTCGACTTGCGCCCCTATGCAATTACTGAACGCTTCGGACTTAAAAATCCTATATTCCTACCTACCTCAGCTTATGGTCATTTTGGTCGCGAACCTTATACTGCAGAAGTCGAAGTTTATTATGAAGTTCCAGGAAGCGAACCTGTCTCAGAGAACGGAAATGGCAGAAAAATCTACAGGAAAAAAGTAGAGTTCTTTGCCTGGGAGAAACTTGATTATGTCGAAAAAATAAAAAAGGAATTCAATCTCAAATAACTATTCTCTTACCTGCTCACCAGTCGTAATAACTTGCCGAAACGAAGAGGATAATAGAGAAAAACTTTAAGTGTACTTTTTACACTATATCGTTCTTTCATGAACCTCACCGAAGGGAAAAGGTCACCAAGAATAAATAAAATTTTGCGGTGTAGCCCCGGTATTTCCGATATCGTTTTTCTGTAAATCTTTCCTGGATGTGAAGGTTTATTGTTTTTCGGACTTTTAAGAAAAAAAACAAAGTTGTTGATAGAAGCAGGATTGAACCATTTACTGATAAATTCGTTCAACCAGTCGGGGAAACCGAAGCCCCATAGGTCGCGCAAAAGCTCGAGCTTCCATGCAAGAATTTTGCTCATCCCTGCTTCATTTGCAAGGGAAAGAAGGTCGTAATTAACTATTTCATCCCACTGATTTTCGAGTAAAACAACAAGATCGGCATACAACCTGAGCTGTGACTCATCGTTGAACTCATGATTGTACAAATGCCTCACAAGAAAGAGGAAGAATAGCTGCGGCTCGGGCACCATGGCTTTTTCGTTTTCGAACTTTATCCCGCTGGCAGTGGCAAGCATTTTTTCAGTCAGCGAATTTTTTTTGCCCGGAAAGAGTTCGAGATGAATATCTATCGAAAGTCCGTTTTTCATAAGTGTCGGTAAGTGCTTGCCTGTCCATGCCACAATAGGTTTATGGAATCCCGATTTTAGCGGAAGTGAATCATATCCGTTTTCCATCAAAATCTTACGCACTTTCAGGTAATCATTTCTGCCAACCAGAATATCCACATCAGTCATTTGCCTTAATCCCTTGTTACCATATACGGTAAGCTCGAGTGCAAGGCCTTTCAGCAACACTGTTTTTATCCCTGCTTTGTTCAAAAGCCTGAGTATTTCTTCAGTCCCTGCTATATGAAAAGCATTTCTGCTTATATTCAAGAGATACGAGGAATGAAGAGCTTCCGAACATTCTTCCGGAATTATCTCAGTAAGTCCCAATTTTTCGATATTATGATAGACAAGAGCTGCCACTCCATGTTCTGCAGCAAGCCGGGTAAAATAATTCCACTCCTTTATTCCGGAGGCAAGAGCGACAATTTTATATTTCATTTCATCGCTGAAATTGAGCCTGCAAAGCCCCATAAGCAATATCTCCTCGTCTCTTATTTCAGGTCTGTTTTTCATCCCTGTACATGCTTTTTTGCCTCAGGTATAAATTATAATAAATCCCTTTAACCTGCATCAGTTCATCATGAGTGCCGCTTTCTGCAATCTTTCCCTTATTGAGCACAATTATTCTATCGGCCAGCCTGATACATGTAAAACGGTGACTAATAAGCAATACTGTTTTACCCTTCACTGCTTCTCTGAAACGGGTGAATATTTCATATTCGGAATCTGCGTCCAGCGCACTCGAAGGTTCATCGAGAACCAGAATTGGAGCATCCCTGTACAATGTTCTGGCGAGCGCAATTTTCTGCCATTCACCCCAGCTAAGTTCCCTTCCCTCATTGAAAAGAGGACCGATAGATGTTTCATAACCCTGAGGCAGTGATTCGATAAGTGAATGGATTCCTGCTTCTGATGCTGCTTCCTTTATTTTGCCGACATCGGATGCTTTTGCCACATTACCCAGCCGGATGTTCTCACCGGCAGTAAGATTATACAGCATGAAATCCTGAAAGAGTACAGAAAATTGTTTTCTGTATTCTTCAGGGACAAAGTTCTTTATATCTTTTCCGTCGTACAGAACTGAACCGGAATCAGGATCATATAGCCGGCACAAAATGCGCACAAGTGTGCTTTTCCCCGAGCCGTTGGGACCGACAAGAGCAACTACTTCACCCTTTGAAAGCGTCAAATTTATATCTTCAAGAGCCGGCGTATAATTGTCGGGATACCTGAAATTCACGTGTTCAAGTCTTATTTCTTTTTGGAAAGGAGTAACAGCAGTAACCGGTTCATGAGGAAGAATTTTTTCCTTCAGGTTCAGAAACTCATATATATTCCCTGTAAACAACGAATCCTCGTAAAGGCCGGCAACCGAACCCATAATATCACGGATACTGACAAGGCCCTGCCGGAATGCAAGAATCATCATGGCCATTCCGCCCAATGTAATTTTGCCGTCGAAGGTCTGGCGTGTGATAACATAGAGAACGATAAAAAGTATAGCGGCTTTGAAAATTCCTGTAAAGGCATCTATTATGGTTCGCCTTTTAATAATCTTTGATTCCTCTTCTTTATGAGTTGAAAATGATTTTCTGAAAAGAAATATGAAATAATCTCCCAGTCCGAAAAGTCTTATTTCCCTCGAAGGTCTGTCGCCGATTAAAAGCCAGTTGAAGTATTCCGATTTTCTTTCTTCCGGCGTCATTTCTTTTCTGAAATTAAAGAGTATCGACGAAAAATGGAGTCTGAGCCATATTCCCGGAATGTTGATTATTATTAGAAGCAATGCTATCCACCAGTTTAATGTAAAAAGCAGGCCCGCCATAAGCAGAAGTGAAATGATTCCCCTGAAAAGAGCTACAAAGTTATTGAGTATGTTATTAGGCCTCCATGTAGCTTCGCTGGCAGCGCGCGATAGTTTGTCAAAATATACTGGGTTTTCGAAGTTAATAAGGTCGAGCGTTGTGGCCTTGGAATGTAAAAGCCTGTACATATAATCCTCGAGTCGGAAAGATTGCCGTGTTCTGATATATGAAGCAGCCTCGGATGAGATTTCGTCGGCAAAATAAACCAGGACAACTGCCACTGCTATTCTTATTACGCTGGCAAACATCTCATCATTGCCCTGCGAAACGCCGGCAGTTATTTCATCAATAAGAACCTTTATAAGGTACAGGAAAATCAGAGGTATAAAACTACGGAAAAGAGATATGAAAATGTTTGCCAGAGTCCACCCCGGGGAACTTTTCCATACAAGTTTTACCGAATATATAAGAAGACTTATTTTCTTCATAGAATAATTTTTTCAGGCAGTTCCATTCCGATCAGCGGCGCAATTTATTACCTATCTGCAGCCATATAACTTTGAGGCGGTTCTGAAAATAATGTGGTTTTTTCTTAAAATTCTCAGGCAATGTCGGGAAGCCTTCGACTCCCGTCACACGGCCTATAATCACGTCTGCTGTCACCGGCGGATCGGGACGAGAATTACTGTCGCCTCGTGCAATATATTTTCTTACTCCTTCTTCAGAAATGACTTTGACAATTCTGTGCACAATGATCCCCTTTTCCTTTTTGATTGCTACAATCTCGCCAACGCCGGGCGGACCTTTTTTCCTTACAGGTTCAATTAAAATTACAGTTCCGGGTTTTATCGTCGGGTACATACTGTAACCGTGCGCTTTTATCCTTATAGTCTTCCCTTCACTAAGAAGTGATACACTCATATTCTTTATTTCAGAAATATTTTTGTACTTCTTATTCATAATGGTTTGTATATATATACAGTAACGGATTTGAAGTACTTACCTGTCCGTTTAACACCAAGTTTAATAGATGTACTGATTTTCTTTTTATCACTTCACCCTCAATTGCAACATTCACACTGTTACAGGCTGGCATCTTTGTAATACATAACTCACAACTCTTGTCAGAATTAGGAGCTGCAACCAACAATTTGATTTTTTTTATGTCGTTTTGTGAGTTTACATTTTTAAAATTATTAGAAGAGAAGAAAATTTTTAAGTATTTCTTTTCAGAGTAGGACAGGCATACTCTTCGGCAAGCTTTGGCTTGTGTTTCGGCTTGCAGGGCTTGCCAATGTGTACGGCTGCTAAGGATTGGCATTAAATTAATTCTTTTAATGTTATGTATCTGTCTATATTGTAATTTCCTTTGTTATCAAAAGCTGTTTTATTATATGTCCTTATTAAATTTTTATCTGTTCTGATTCTATCAATTATTTTGTCATTATTATCAATTAGTTCAAGTTCGGAATACAAATTCCATTCAAATAGTTGGGTTCTATATTCAGGTGTTATTCTTTTATTGTTGTCAGATAATAGCTGAAATTTATTGAGAAATTCAGTGGTTGAAATTTTATTGACAATTTCTAAAATATCCTCCATTGTATATGGCTGACCAGAAAGCATATCCCAGAGCTCACTGGCAACCAGTGTCTCATCAGACGCAAAGTACTTAGTCATATTGATTATTGAACCTAAAAACCTAGTTTTATCATAACTTGTTACAGATTCGGTGACTGGATTTACAGTTGGGTCAAAAGGAAATCCTATGAAGAATTTAATTTGTTTCCCAGGAAACTGTCTGTATAAAGCCGCTTTACCTTCAAGAATTTTCTGTTTTTCACCCCGCATTTCCCCTGAATTTGGTTTTACAGACTTTAATTCAATCGCTGTTATTGAATCTACATCTTCTATGAATACATCTGCTGAAAAATCAATTGCATTTACTAACACTGTATTGTCATTCTGAAAAATCAAATTGTTCTCATAAGCTAAATTTGGAGTACAATTAGCATTGCTCAAATCAGTAATAATATTATTTATGTTAGTCTTTTGAGTTTGACTAATTTGAAGGTTACCTAATTTCTTGGAGGTATATTCTCTTTTTTCACCATTACATAAATGATGAGCAACGTTTTCAAAGAATGATTGACCAAGTGTTGTATTTAGCCCTTGTAACCAACTACTTAAACTAATGAAAAAAGGTGTGTCAGATACTTTGCCATTTAATTTATCAGAAAAAGCGCTAAGAAATGCTTCGTGAAAAGGGGCATTTCTATTATTCGATGCATCCTCAGGAAAAGTTCCAAAACGGTTTACTAAGGTTTTAATAACCTCAATTGATATTTTTTCTTTTTGCTTATTCGCTAATGGCATTAATTTCTTTAATTAGTCTTATTGTTTTTGGATTTGAATATAGACCTCTTCTTTCAAATAAATAACTCTTACCTATATCAAATTTTTGTGTCATAAACAAATTATTTTCTTTTTAAATGAAAAATTATTTCTGCGTATGCCCCTTTATCTTTCTCCGTTCTGTTCAAAACAGGTCGTTTGTATTGATTTACAATCTTCATTCCAGCTTTTTCAGCTATAGTTGGATACATATTGTACTTATCGTTAGCCACCAGGAAAATATCATAGTCATCCACTAAAAATCTTATAACATTTTTGAGAACCGCACTGATGCCTTCTATATAACTTTGCTTGGCTTCTCTGCCCTGTCCTTTATACAAGGGGCCGATTTCCAATTCGTCATTTCTTTCAAAACCAAATAAATCGTATGCATAAGCATGTTGTTCGTGATAGTCAATTAAGCCAACATAAGGAGGTGAAGAAAAAATACCTTTTATTTTTTGTTTTTTAACTAATTCTGCAAAATCAGGATTTATCTTGTTTAATTCTCCTACAATATCAATGTTTCTGCTATCGCCAGTCAGGCAAAAATGAAATGTGTTTTTTCTTACTTTGTTAAATTGTCCAAGTCGTATTATAGTGTCTTTTGTATAAGTTAACCACCATTTCATTATAGAAAATAAGGGTTTGCATATTTTGCCGTGTTTACTGCAATAATAAGTTGTTGTAACCGGTTCTAGTAATGTAGCTAAATCAGCATGTGTGGTTGCCCTACAACTTCTGATCGTTCTGCTAAGGATTATGCTTATTATTTGTTTTGTTTGTGGATTTTGAATTTTCCTGATTTCATTATATACAAATTCGATTTCATCACGAATATGTTGAGAGTACCATTTGCCAAGAAATGAATCTTGTTTTTCCTGACGTAATTTTATAGCGTAATCCTTAATTAATTTGTTATATATTGGTAAAAACTCCTTTTCCTTTTCTGCCCCGTATTTTTTTTCATCTATCTCGTTTCTCTTAACCTTGTATTCGTACTCAGGAACAGGAAAATATTTATTATTAAAAACATTCAACTCTTGTATTAATTTTTCTTCAAATTCTATGGCTTTTGAGTCGGCAATGAATTTGTATAATGCTTTCGTAATAAGATTGATTTCAGTTTGGACATCAACAAGGTTGTATTTTTCAACTTTACAATTTCCAATCATTGCATTAAATGCAGAAACGTCAACTCCCACTGCGTGAATGCCCAATTCACATGCCTGTACCATAGTTGTTCCGCTGCCTGAAAATGGGTCTAAAACGATATCGCCTGGCCTGAAATAAACTTCTTTTTTGAATTTGTCCGTATGGTCATCCAAAAAATATTCTACTAATTGTGGTATGAATTTTCCTTTATAAGGATGAAGTCTATGAACATGTTTTGTTGTTTCGGCTTCCTTATATTGTTCAAATGATAAAGCCCAATTCAGGTCTTCTCCAAGTTGTTCTTTCCATTCTTCCTGGCGAGACTTTTTTTTGTCCTTATAATATTCGATTAAATCTTCTTTCAATACCTGGGCTGAACCATTATCGCCAATTTTTTTAATTCTGCCATATTGTATTAAATATAAAATGTTAGAAGTTGTGACATTCTTACCTAAATACTCAGTAGCCCATTTGCTTGCTTCCTTTATTGATAATAATTCTGCCATATTTATTTAAGTTTTGCAATTCCATATTTTATTTTCTTTTCAGCCACTTTTAATACGTTCAAGTCAGCTTCTTCATCTAAGATTTTATAAGCAATTTGGTCGCTTAAAAATTCATTCAAGAGTTCCTTATCGTCAACTTTGAAATATTTTGATATTTTTTTAATCAATTGTTTGGTTGGTTGTCTCTCGTTGCGTTCAATTTTAGCCAGTAATGAAATATCAATTTCAACGTTTTCAGCAACTTCTTTCAATGTAAGTCCTGCTGTTTCTCTAAGTGTCCTGAGGTGCTCGCCAAATGTTTTATAACTTTTCAAATATGTCATTGGTCAATATTTGTCCAAAAATACAAATAATTTTTTATTTTGGACATTTTTAGTCCAAAATAGTTATCAACAAAACTGTATGTTGTCAACAATTTTTATGAACATTCAGGTCGACTTTGAAAGCCGGTACACTGTTCTTTGTCAAATTGTTAAAATTGTCTTTATTAAGGTCAGCTTAATTGTCAGTTTACAAAGTCTTCGTTTTTCTCTCGTCACTATAAGCATTACATTATCCTCTTATACTTGCTTTACAACAAAATCCACAATATTTCTGTCGGGCTTAAAATATAATTTTGCAACAGGAACCGATTCGCACATAAGTGAAACTGCTTTCATCGAACCGGCAATAATTTCCATATTCCAGTTATGCTGAATGCAATTGGCAAGAACCTGACTTATTGCGGAGGACCCTGAAATAGGAACAATCATATTTTCCTCGCTATGTTCGATCAGAAACAGGTTGTCGAGACGGGATTTGCGTGGCTCGTCATTCTCATAAACAGGAGTATTATAAAATAAATAACTATCACCGTTCCTTCTTATTATCAACCTGTCGTCATGAATGATTTCGGCTCCTTCATTTTCCCACAGATGTGCAATAGTTGTTTTCCCTTTACCCGATATACCGCTGAAAACATATCCGCGCCCGGCATAATTCACACCCGAAGCATGGATCATAATATCACCGTTGATTACTGTAAGATAGTAAAGCAAAAGGCCGTCGAGCGGATAAGAAATAGGGTCGAAAGTATTATCTTCCGATTCGATCCAAAGGTGCCAGGGAAATGTTTTGAGAGAAAAAACCAGAAGGCCTGACTTTAAGCCTTGGTTGTATGGGAAACAAACTTTCAGATAAAATATATCACTGTTCTTGAAAACATTCCAGAACTCACTGGTTTTTATTAACGTATTAGCATTCTTCTCCTGCCACGGTGCACGAAAAACTCTTTGTGCCTTATCAGGTATAGTGTAGCTTCCCCTGTGAACCTTTACCAGAAAGTCGTAATTGTCGTCATCGACTATATATTTATGAAATCTTGGAGAAGGAAGAAAATCGGCTTCGCCCGACGCACACTCGAGCTTTATTCTATATCCTCCCATATCCAGGCAATAGCACTTCATTTTTGTAATTAGACTTTTTGCAGTAATTTGTAGTAATAAATATTTTCAATCAAATCCTATAATAAATTCATTTAAAGATTACTCAATAGATAATAATCTAAATAGTTATCATTAGATAATTCATCATTGATTGTATAAACTCAAGAACGTCACTTTCTGCTGTTTGAATATCTGTATCAAATTCTTTGGCTAAAAGTAAAATAATCTCTTCGATATTTCTTTTGCCGTCAATTGATTCCCAGATGAAAGCTCCGGTTTCATTTAGTGTATAAATACTATCCATATCTGCAATATTTTCTGCAACCGGGACAAGCAGATATTCATTGCCTGTTTTGCGCGACACAACTGATGGTGAGCGCGATGGAATCTGTTTCAGATTGATCATAGAAAGCTTTATATTTCAAATGTATGAAATTTAACCTTTCCGAATTATTACATTTGCAAAAAGTCTGAAAATGGGTAAAAGAAAATTAAGAAGCAAAAAGAACGAATCTTTTTCCCTCAAAAAAATGGAGGAACTTGTAAGGGGTATTCTAAACAACTATCCAGGGCAGGCATTCAATTATAAGCAGATAGCCAGCAAGCTTAAAATAACTGATGAGAGTAAACGTAAACAGATTCTTCAGGCGTTATCCAACCTTTTAGCAAAAGGCGTGATCAAGGAAACTCGTAGAGGCCGTTACATGATAAAGGGCGGCAGCGGATACATAACAGGAACTGTTGACATTACCAGTATGGGTTATGGTTATATTATCTCCGACGAAATTGACCAGGACGTCTTTGTTTCTGCCAGAAACCTTAACACCGCTCTTAATGGCGATAAGGTGAAAGTCAGACTGTATGCCAGAAAGAAAGGGGCACGGCCGGAAGGTGAGGTTGTTTCAATAATTGAAAGAGCAAAATCAACATTTGTCGGAACGATTAAGAAAATATCAAATTATACTTTTCTTGTTCCTGATAACAAGAATATGCCATTCGACCTTTTCATTCCAAGATCTAAAATAAAAGGGGCAAAACAAGGACAAAAAGCGGTTGCAAGAATTGTTGAATGGGATCCTGATACAGGGAATCCTATAGCCGAAATAATTGAGATACTGGGCTATCCGGGCCGGAACGAAACCGAGATGAATGCAATTCTGGCCGAGTTTGAGCTTCCACATGATTTTCCACCCGAAGTAGAAAATGAGGCTGCTAAGATTCAGGACATAATTACACCGAATGATATTAAGGGCAGACGCGATTTCAGGTCGGCACCCACTTTTACAATTGACCCTGCCGATGCTCGTGATTTCGATGATGCTATTTCTCTTAATAAACTCGATAATGGGAACTGGGAAGTGGGTATACATATTGCTGATGTAACATATTATATAAAACCCGGTTCCATACTCGAAAAGGAGACACAACAAAGGGCTACATCTGTATATCTGGTCGATAGAGTTGTTCCAATGCTTCCTGAAAAGCTTTCAAACTATGTTTGTTCCCTTAATCCAGGGGAAGACAAACTGACCTACTCGGCTGTTTTTGAAATGAACGATAAAGCCGAAGTGCTATCAGAATGGTTCGGCAGAACAATTATCAAATCCGACAGACGGTTCACATACAACGAAGCACAAAAAATTATTGACACTGGGGAAGGGGATATTAAAGACCAGCTTATTATATTGAACCGTCTTGCACAGATAATGAGAAAAAAAAGATTTGCAGTGGGCTCGTTTTTCTTTGAAAGAATTGAAGTGGAATTCGATCTTGATAAAAATGGGAAACCCCTTGCAATAAAGTTCCGTGATACAGGAACAGCTAATGAACTTATTGAAGAATTTATGCTTCTTGCAAATAGAAAAGTAGCAGAATTTGTTGGCAAAAAATTGAAAGGAAAAACCTTCGTATATCGTGTCCACGATAAACCAGATCCAGAAAAAATAGACTCATTTAGCCATTTTATACAAAGATTCGGTTATAAGCTTGACAGAAACGGAAAAAACTCACTTCCACGCTCAATGAATAAACTCCTTATTCAGGTAGAAGGTAAAAAGGAACAAAATATTATTAAAACTCTCGCATTGAGGTCAATGGCCAAGGCAATATATTCGACCAATAATATAGGACATTATGGACTTGCGTTCAGGTATTATACACATTTTACATCGCCTATCCGGCGCTATCCCGACATGATGGTTCACCGTTTGCTTACAATGTATCTGAGAGGAGAAAATCCAGAAGGAAAAGAAAAGTACGAAAAACTTTGCGAACATTCATCCAAAATGGAACGCCGCGCTATGGAAGCCGAAAGAGCTTCAATAAAATACAAACAGGTTGAGTTTATGTCAGATAAAATTGGTAATATATATGAAGGAGTTATTTCAGGGGTGACTGAGTGGGGAATTTATGTCGAAATAATCGAAAACCAGTGTGAAGGAATGATTCACATTAGAGATCTTGAAGATGATTATTATGAATACGATGAAGAAAACTATTGCTTAAGAGGCAAACGCTGGAAAAAAGAATATGTGCTGGGCGACAGGGTTAAAGTGAGGGTGGTAAGAGCCAACCTTCTGAAAAAACAACTCGACTTTCAACTTGCCTGATCTTCTTCTATAAGTCTCAGAAGCTTATCAATAGCTTCATTCTCAGGTACATTCTTAAGTACCGGTTCCTGTTTTTTATAAATATGAACTTTGCCGGCTCCTGCTCCAACATAGCCCCAGTCGGCACCTGCCATTTCACCAGGTCCGTTTACAATACAACCCATAACAGCAATCTTCAAACCTTTAAAATGCGAAGTCTTCTCTTTGACCTTTCTGACTGCTTCAGGAAGGTTAAATTTCGTCCTTCCACAAGTAGGGCATGAAATATAAACCGTCTTTGTTATTCTCGCACCGGTGCATTGTAATATCGAAAAACAGAGAGAATTTATATCCCTGAAAGCTATATTTCCTCTGTTGGATATAGAAATGCCGCTCACCTGTCGCTCGGCAAGGTAACCTCCAAGTATAGCAGCCGACTTTATCTGAAGATCTACAATATTCTGCTCTTCAAATTCAGGATTGAGAATAACACTGTAATTTAGATTATTATTTATAAGCGTATGGAAAAATTTATATGGAGCAAATTTATCTTTAGCAGCATCCCATGAAAAAATCAATAACGTCTTTGAAAAAATAACATTCGTAAGAAATGACAGATCGGAATCAGAATAAACAAAAAATACATTCAGGATATCCGATTTTTCGAGGGAATTGGTCAGATTTTCGTCGAAGAATACAGGAAAAATATTTTTTCTTTTTTTGTTTTCAAGCCAAATTTTATAAGGAACCCCAAGTAAAACAGATTCAGGAACAATTTCAGGACAATGTGAAACAATAATAAAGTCAGCAGAGTTATCGGTGTGGGATACTTCACCTGAAGATTCACAAACATTGTAACCTGCATCTTTATATAACTCATTATCTTTTATTTGAGTGTCCTTTATTATTGCAGTAACAATAGGACCATTAATATTCTTAAATGGTGCAGGATGTTCTTCCGGGCATTTTATAAAAGGCCTTAATTGAGTTATGCTTCCCCGCGGGTACAAGCCGGCAATTTTTCTTGCAACAGGTATTTCTTTTTCAGGCTCACCTGTCAGGGAAACTCTTATAGTGTCTCCGATGCCTTCTGAAAGCAAAGCACCTATACCTGCTGCAGACCTTATTATTCCTTCCTCTCCTTCTCCGGCTTCAGTTACTCCGATATGCAGTGGATAAGCCAGCCCTTCTTCAGTCATTAATCTAATTATCAGCCTGGTGGCTTCTATCATAATTATTAATTCTGAAGATTTCATAGAAATTACCAGTTTATTGAAATTCTCAGCTCTGAAGATTCTTATGAATTCCATTGCCGACATTGCCATCCCTTCTGGTGTGTTACCATAACGGTTGAGTATCCTGTTTGAAAGAGAACCATGATTTACACCTATTCTGATTGCCGTTCCATAGTAACGGCAGATATTGATAAGCGGCATAAGGCGTTGATGGATGCGCTCCAGTTCATCATTATATTCCTTATCTGAAAACCCGGTTTTCATCAGGTTTCTTTTGTCGGCATAATTACCCGGATTAATTCTTACTTTTTCAACAAATGCAGCGGCTGTTTCGGCTGCAACGGGACTAAAATGTATATCTGCAATGAGAGGTATATCATAACCTGCTTTCCGGAGCTCCTTTTTAATGTTGGCAAGGTTTTTCGCCTCCTTAACTCCCTGAGCTGCAAGCCTCACATAATCTGCACCGGCCTCTGCTATCCTGATACATTGTGCAACAGATGCCATGGTATCGAGTGTGTCAACATTCGTCATCGACTGAACGCGAATGGGGTAATCACCGCCAAGAGGAATTGAGCCGACAAACACAGATGTTGAATGATATATAAGATGATTTTCAGACATTATTCTTAATATTCCTCTCTCTGGAGGGCAAAATCATTTACTCCAACTCCCATTCCACACCATCTTTCAGGTCTTTGACTATTATTCCCATATTTTTGAGTTCTGCTCTGATCCTGTCGGATGTAGCAAAATCTTTTCTCTTTTTTGCTTCCTGTCTTATCTCAAGGATCAAGTTAATAAGGCTTTCTGTAAGATGTTTACCCTTCTCGTCCGCTGATTCATCATTCAATCCGAGTATATCAAAGACGAAAACTTTGAAAAGCTCTTTAAGTTTGTCAACATCAACTGAGGTAAGGCTTTCAGTGCCTTCATTTGCAGAATTTATTATCCTTACTGCCTCGAAAAGATTAGAAAGCAGAATGGGGCTGTTAAGGTCATCATTCATAGCTTCGTAGCAGGCGACCTTAAGTGCATCGATGTTCACTGATGATTCATTTGCAGGTTTGATCTTTCCGAGCGTTCTGTAAGCCTTCATAAGCCTGTTTAACCCTTTTTCTGCTGCTTGTAAAGCTTCATTTGAAAAATCTATTGTGCTCCTGTAATGTGCCTGAAGAATAAAAAATCTTACAGTCATAGGGCTATATGCCTGCTCGAGAAGTTTATTATTTCCATTAAATATCTCATCAAGAGTAATAAAGTTGCCGAGCGATCTGGCCATTTTTTGTCCGTTGATAGTTATCATGTTGTTGTGCATCCAGTAGCGAACAGAATCTTTGCCGAAAGCGGCAACCGACTGTGCAATTTCGCACTCATGATGCGGGAACATCAGATCCATACCTCCGCCATGAATATCGAATACTTCTCCAAGATATTTGACACTCATTACGGTGCATTCAAGATGCCAACCCGGGAATCCTTCGCTCCAAGGAGAAGGCCATTTCATCAAATGACCCGGCCCTGCTTTCTTCCATAAGGCGAAATCGAAAGGAGATTTCTTGTCTTCTTTACCTTCTGTTTCTCTCGAAGCCTGTAGAAGCTCACTCAAAACACGCCCCGAGAGTTTTCCATAATTATATCTTGCACTATACTTAAGAATATCAAAGTAAACCGATCCATTCGATTCATAAGCATAACCCAACTGCAGTAATTTTTTTATAAATTCCTGTTGTTCTATTATATGGCCTGTTGCACGTGGCTCTATAGAGGGAGAAAGAGTGTTTAGCAGTTCCATATTCTTATGAAAATTGTTCATATACTTCTGCACAACTTCCATAGGCTCGAGTTGCTCCTGCTTCGCTCTTTTTATAATCTTGTCCTCTCCCGAATCAGATTCTTCATCCTGAAGATGTCCGACATCGGTGATATTTCTTACATATCTTACCTTATACCCGAGATGCAAAAGATACCTGTAAAGCAAATCGAATACTATTGCCGGTCGGGCATGACCCAGATGTGCATTACTATATACGGTAGGGCCACAAACATAAATACCGACAAAAGGGGGATTAAAAGGAACGAACTCTTCCTTTCTGCGTGTAAGACTATTGAATATCTGAAGAGTATTTTGCATCGTCGGAAAATTAATAAGGCAAAAGTATGAATATTTTAAAATAAGAATTTTATATTTTGTACTTTAAAAAATGTTTTTTATTTTTGCGGCCATTAATCAAATATTCTTTCCTTCAAAGGGTGTTTGATTTTATTAAGAAGGGTGGAGAGATTAGGCTCGGAGAAACCCTGGCAACCCATCCGCCAACCGGCGGGTAACGGTGCCAATACCTAATCCCGGAAAAAATCCGGGAGATGATAAAATAAACACGTAAACTATGAAGTCAATTCATCTTACCGATAAAAATTTCATCATGCCTCTCATGCCTATGTGCATGTGCAGGTAGAGATCCTTTCTGTAACATAATAATTATCTAAACAGGATCTCCTGACAGCCGGATCAGTACACTAAACTATATCCTTTTGTTATACTATTAATTTATAATAGAATTCAGATGAATAGCAAAAAATTAAATTTTGAAACATTACAGATACATGCAGGGCATAAACCTGATAATGATACCTTATCGAGAGCAGTACCCATCTATCAGACAACCTCTTATGTGTTTCGGAACGCTTCGCATGCCGCCGATTTATTCGATTTAAAAGAGTTTGGTTACACTTATGTAAGGATGAATAATCCAACGACTGAAGTTTTTGAAAAAAGAGTGGCGGCTCTTGAAGGCGGAATTGCCGCTCTTGCCGTTTCGTCAGGCCATGCCGCACAATTCCTGGCTCTAACCACAATCCTCAGAAAAGGTGAAAACATCGTTAGCTCTCCTTACCTGTATGGAGGAACATATAATCAGTTCAAAGTCACATTGCCTTCATTCGGTATCGAAGCCAGATTTACGCACGACCTTGAACCTGAGTCGTTCGAGGAGCTTATTGACGAAAAAACAAAGGCAATATATGTAGAAACTATTGGTAACCCCAGTTTCAACATACCTGATTTCGAAGCATTATCGGCTATAGCAAGGAAACACGATATCGTCCTGGTTGTTGACAATACTTTCGGAGCCTGCGGTTACCTTTTCCGACCTTTCGAGTACGGTGCAAATATTGTCACAGAATCGGCAACAAAATGGATTGGCGGCCATGGTACAAGCCTTGGAGGTGTAATCATTGACGGAGGCAATTTCAACTGGAACAATGGAAAATATCCGGCTTTCACCGAACCTTCTGAAGGTTATCACGGACTGATTTTCGGAAAAGAATTTTCACCCGAATCATCTTATGGAAATATAGCTTTCATCGTCAAAGCCAGAGTAGAAGGTCTCAGGGATCTCGGGCCATCGCTTAGTCCGTTTAACTCGTTCCTTTTTCTGCAGGGTCTTGAAACCCTTTCTCTAAGGATGGAAAAACATGTGCAAAACACACTGGCACTGGCCAGGTGGCTTGAATCACATCCTAAAGTGGAAAAAGTCAACTACCCGGGACTTGAAAGTAGCCCTTATTATAACCTGGCAAAAAAATATCTTCCTAAAGGCGCGGGTGCAGTGCTTGGTTTCACACTTAAAGCCGATAGTAAAAAAGCTTCAAAACTTGTGGAACATCTTAATATAGTAAGCCATCTTGCAAATGTAGGGGACGCAAAGACTCTTATCATACAACCCTCTGTAACAACTCACCGTCAGGTGCCGGAAAAAGAGCAAATAGCTGCAGGAATCGAGCCGGGGCTCTTTAGAGTTTCTGTTGGACTTGAACATATTGACGATATAATAGCTGATTTCGATCAGGCAATAAGAAAAACGGTTTAATGAATATATTGAAGCATACCAACGGATTTGTTACTGAATCGGGGTTCCATTTCAAGGAACTTAATATTGCTTTTCATACCTGGGGAAGCCTTAACGAAACAGCCGACAATGTGATATGGGTATGCCATGCCCTTACGGCTAATTCAGACGTCAATGCATGGTGGCCAGGCATGGTGGGTGAAGGGCTTGCGTTCGATACTTCAAAATATTTTGTAGTATGCGCTAATATTCTTGGCTCATGTTATGGAACAACAGGCCCTATTTCCATAAATCCTGATACAGGTAAACCGTGGTTAAACGATTTCCCTCTTATAACTGTAAGGGATCTGGTAAATGTGCACGAAATACTTAGAAACTACCTTGGAATCAAAAAAATCAATACAATTATAGGTTCCAGTATTGGAGGCTATCAGGCAATAGAGTATTCCATAATGTTCCCTGACTTAATCGAAAACCTGGTTTTCATTGCCTCAAGTGCAAAACAGTCGCCATGGGCAATAGCATTTAATCAATCGCAGAGACTCGCAATCGAAGCTGACCCTACATTTTACAATGGCGATCCGGAAGGAGGTAAAAAAGGACTGCGTGCCGCCAGATCTATTGCCCTCCTTAGCTATCGCACACCTTATGCGTATAACACAACCCAAAAGGAGAATGACGACGAAAAAGTTGATTCATTCAGAGCGTCATCTTATCAGAATTATCAGGGCGACAAGCTTGTCAAACGGTTCAATGTCTGGTCATATTACAGACTTACTCAGCTATCTGATAGCCACAATGTCGGACGTGGACGCGGCGGGGTGAAAAATGCTCTGTCAACAATAAAAGCTAAGACACTTTGCCTTGGAATCAAATCGGATATATTATTCCCTGTTGAAGAACAAAAATTTGTTGCCGAAAATGTCCAAAACGGAGTTTACCAAGAAATAGACTCATTTTACGGACACGATGGCTTCTTAATCGAAACTGCAAAGGTTACGGAAATACTGAAAAAAATCATTTAATAAATTCATTTGTTGATACATTATGACAACACGCCAGAAATTAAGAATAGGCCTTTTCGGCTACGGAGTAGTAGGGCAAGGCCTTCACGACGTACTAAACAGTAGTTGCGGATTCAAAGCCGATATAGTAAAAATTTGTGTTAAAGACCCTACAAAGAAGAGAAGAATCCCGATGGAAAACTTCACTTTCAACAAGTATGATATTCTGAATGACAATACAATAAATCTGATTGTTGAGCTTATAAACGATCCTGATGCTGCTTATGAAATTGTAAAGGAAGCAATACAGCGCGGCAAAAATGTTGTATCGGCAAATAAGACAATGATCGCAAAACATTTTAAAGAACTTGTGGAAATGCAGGAAAAATACAATGTTTCGTTCCTGTATGAAGCATCTGCCGGAGCCAGCATACCTATAATCAGAAATCTCGAAGAATATTACGATAACGAACTATTGCATTCATTAAGAGGTATATTAAACGGCTCAACAAACTATATCCTTACAAAAATGTATAATGAAAACATTCCATTCTCACAAGCCTTAGATGAAGCAAAACAACTTGGTTTCGCCGAGGCCGATCCTACGCTCGATATTGACGGATGGGATGCAAAATTCAAACTCTGTATCATCACAGGCCATGCTTATGGCCTTTTCCTCAACCCCGACGAAGTGTTCCATTACGGCATTCGTAATATATCTGGTTTCGACATGCGATACGCCAAAGAAAAAGGATTTAAAATAAAACTTGTCCCATATGTCGGCAAAACAAATAATGATACAATAACAAGTTTTGTACTTCCGAGATTTATATCGCCTGAAAAATTTCTCTATAATGTTGACTACGAATATAATGGTGTGATAACAGAGGCTGCATTTGCAGACAAACAATTTTTTTGCGGAAAAGGAGCTGGAGGACATGCAACAGGCAGTGCGGTACTGTCAGATATCTCAGCAAATTCCTATGGATATAAATACGAGTATAAAAAATACCGGCAAGGAATTGTAACAAATTATACAAGAGACTTCAGAATAGAAATTTATTTAAGATATAAAGATGAAAAAGATAAAAATCTTTTCAATTTCGAGGAAATCTCAGAACATTTCAGAAGTAAGACTTATAATTATGCTATAGGTGTGGTAAACCTCAAAAGACTTTATGAACTTAGAGAACAAATTTTGAATATGGATGTTTTTATAATAAATACAGGCCGGAAAGATATTAATGCCGATTATCGTAATAATGTATTTTAATTCAATTTTTTAAAAGTGAAAACTAATCTGGAACATCTTATTGAAGAGAGAATTTTAGTTCTCGACGGGGCAATGGGGACTATGATACAAAATCAAAAGCTCTCTGAAGAGGATTTCAGAGGTACTCGATTCAGGCATCATCTCCGTCCTTTGAAAGGGAATAACGATATCCTGGTACTTACGTGCCCTGATTTGATAAAAGCCATTCATACCGAATACCTCGAAGCAGGAGCCGATATTATAACCACAAACAGCTTCAATGCAAATGCTATTTCAATGGCCGATTACGGTACTCAAGACCTTGTATATGAAATTAACCGACAGGCTGCTGCAATTGCCTCTGAGGCTATTACTGAATTCGAAATGAAAACTGGTTCTGGCAATCATTATATTGCCGGTTCTATAGGCCCAACAAACAAAACAGCTTCGATGTCGGCCGATGTAAACGACCCTGGTGCACGTTCCGTAACGTTTGATGAACTGGTTTCCGCATATCATGAACAGGCACTGGGTCTTATTGATGGTGGCGCCGATATAATAATCGTAGAAACGGTTTTTGATGCTCTTAATTGCAAAGCGGCATTATTTGCCTTAGATACTTTATTTGAAGAGAAAGGTTTAAAATTGCCGGTAATGGTTTCCGCTACTATAACGGATGCAAGCGGCCGAACTCTTACCGGACAGACCCTTGAAGCATTCCTTATTTCTGTTTCACACTTTCCACTTTTCAGCATCGGCCTTAATTGTGCTCTGGGAGCAGAACAACTAATGCCGTTTATTGAAGAGCTTGCAGCAAAAAGCCCATTTTATGTTTCAGTCCATCCAAACGCAGGCCTTCCAAACCAGTTCGGCGAATATGAACAGTCCCCGTCATTTATGGCCTCAGTAATTAATGAATACATAATAAATAGATGGGTTAATATAGTTGGTGGATGTTGCGGCACTACTCCAGCTCATATAAAAGAAATCGCCCGATTAGCAAAGAAAGGAAAACCACGAACTAAACCTGAACTGAAAAAATATACCCGGTTAAGCGGACTCGAGCCACTTGTTATAACGCCCGAAACAAACTTCGTTAATATAGGTGAACGAACCAATGTATCCGGTTCTATGAAATTTGCAAAACTTATACGCGAAGAAAAATACGATGAGGCACTTACTGTGGCAAGGAATCAGGTAGAGGGTGGTGCCCAGATTCTGGATATCTGCATGGACGAGGCAATGCTCGACTCCGAAAAAGCTATGGTAAAATTTGTAAACCTTGTAATGGCGGAACCTGATATAGCAAAACTACCTTTGATGATAGATTCCTCCAAATGGAACGTTATAGAATCAGCTCTTAAATGTATTCAGGGAAAATCTGTTGTAAACTCTATAAGCCTTAAAGAAGGTGAGGATATATTTATTAAACGTGCGCGCATTATAAGAAAATACGGTGCTGCAGCCGTTGTAATGCTGTTTGACGAACAAGGGCAGGCCGATACTTTCGAAAGAAAAATTGCCGTTGCCCAAAGAGCATATAATATCCTAGTAAATAAAGTCCTCTTCCCACCTGAAGACATAATCTTCGATCCAAATGTACTTGCTATTGCAACAGGCATTGAGGAACATAATAATTATGCTGTTGATTTTATTAACGCCACAAAATGGATTAAACAAAACCTGCCATATTCAAAAGTAAGCGGCGGTATAAGCAATCTTTCTTTTTCCTTCCGAGGCAACGATAAAGTACGTGAGGCAATGCATTCGGTTTTCCTTTACCACGCTATCAATGCCGGACTCGATATGGGTATTGTCAATGCAGGAATGCTGCAGATTTATAGTGAAATCAATCCAGAGCTGCTCCAACTTACTGAAGATGTAGTGCTTAACCGAAGAAAAGATGCAACAGAACGACTGATTAAGTTTGCTGAGGGGCTAAAACAGACTGATAAAAAAGAAGAAAAAATAGATGACTGGAAAAAACTTCCGGTTGAGGAAAGAATCAGACATGCTCTCATAAGAGGAATTGATGAATTTATTGAAAATGATATTGATGAAGCCAGAGAATTATTCAATGGAGCAATTGAAGTTATTGAAGGCCCTTTAATGAAAGGTATGAACGAGGTGGGAAATCTTTTCAGTTCAGGTAAAATGTTCCTTCCTCAGGTTGTTAAAAGCGCAAGAGTTATGAAAAAGGCAGTTGCTCGACTGACTCCATATATAGAAAAGGAACGATTATCCAACAATAAAAATAAGGCCAATAGCGGAAAAATTCTCCTTGCAACAGTAAAGGGTGATGTTCACGACATTGGTAAAAACATCGTCGGAGTGGTACTTTCATGTAACAATTTTGAAGTAAAAGACCTTGGTGTAATGGTACCTGCAGAAAAAATAATCGATACTGCAATTCTCGAAAATGTCGATATTGTAGGGCTGAGCGGCCTTATCACACCTTCACTCGACGAAATGGTTCATGTAGCATCCGAAATGGAACGACGCGGACTTAAAATGCCTTTACTTATCGGCGGTGCAACTACTTCAGAAGTACATACTGCCGTGAAAATAGCTCCTTCATATAAAAACCCGGTTGTTCATGTTAAAGATGCTTCGAAAGCAGCAGGTGTAGCAACCGATTTGCTTGATAATGAACGGAAAAATGAATTTGCAGCTTCCATTGCTGAAAAATATGCACAGCTGAGAGAAAAACATTCAGCCGCACAACAACATATAAACCTTGTGCCCATTGAAAAAGCAAGAGAAAATAAGCTAAAAACCGACTGGCAGCAATATAAACCACCTGTTCCTGCAAAGCCGGGCGTTCATCTATTCGAGAGCTTAGATCTTAATGAATTATTTAACTATATCGACTGGAATTTCTTTTTCTATGCATGGAAAATTACTGGAAAATATCCTTCGATATTGAACGACCCTGTAAAAGGAGAAGAAGCGCGTAAACTTTTCGATGACGCCTGCCAATACTATCGTGAAGTTGCCGATAAAAATATAATAACTGCGAAAGCTGTGTTTGGCTTGTTTCCAGCAGTTTCATGCGGCGATGATGTAAATGTCTTTCCTGTTGACGGGAAAAAAGAAATAAAGGCAGTTTTCAGGTTTCTCAGGAACCAGGAAAGTAAGGAACAGGGACAGCCGAATCTTTGTCTGGCCGATTTTATAGCACCTGAAAATGCCGGTATTGAAGATTTTATTGGTACTATGGTGACTACTGCATGGATAGATGAACAAAAAATGAAGCAATATGCCAGCAATGATTATGCAAATATCATGATAAGGATTCTGGCCGACAGAATAGCGGAGGCATCAGCAGAAATGATTCATGAAAAGATCAGAAAAGAATACTGGGGATATTCTCCTGAAGAAAATCTTTCCACTGATGAATTATTCAGAAACGCTTACAGGGGTATTCGTCCGGCTCCAGGTTATCCTGCATGCCCCGACCATACTGAAAAAAGAACTATCTTTGACCTGTTGGAAGCTGAAAATAAAATCGGAGTTTCGTTAACTGAGAACTATGCAATGGTGCCGGTATCGTCGGTAAGTGCTTATGTTTTTTCACATCCCTCTGCCTCTTACTTTAACCTGGGCAAGATAGGAGAAGACCAGTTGAAAAATTATGCTGAAAGAAAAGGCATAAGCATTAAAGAAGCTTCCAGGTGGCTTTCACAAAATATATTATTTCCAAGATGACTGTAATCGAACTGATTAAAAAAGCAAAAGGGCCCTTGTTCACTTTCGAACTCCTCCCGCCTCTTAAAGGACACAGTATAGAACGCATATACAACACCATTGACAGGCTTATGGAGTATCAGCCTGCATACATTAATTTTACAACTCACCGGAATGAAATTATTTACAGAGACAGACCCGACGGTCTTCTTGAAAAGAGGGTCGTACGCCTGAGGCCGGGCACAGTTGCGCTGGCAGCCGCTGTAAAATATAAATACAATATAACTGTCGTCCCTCATATTTTATGTGGAGGTTTCACCCGAGAAGAGACTGAAAATGTTCTTATAGAAATGAGGTTTCTGGGCATTAACGATCTTCTTGCACTGAGGGGAGATCCTCAAAAAGGGAGCAGGGTTTTCATACCCGAGAAGAACGGACATACACATACATGGGAACTTGTAAAGCAAATTGCCGATATGAATAAAGGGAAATATCTTGAGGACACACTCGAGAATGCCGAACCATCGTCATTCTGCATAGGCGTTGCAGGCTATCCGGAAAAACATTTCGAAGCCCCAAACAAACAAGTTGATATGGAACACCTAAAGATGAAAGTAGACGCAGGGGCTCATTATATAGTCACACAGATGTTCTTTAATAACGAACACTTCTACAGGTTTCGCAACGAGTGCAGAGAAGCCGGAATAGATGTGCCTATTATCCCCGGATTGAAACCAATTTCGGCTCTGAACGATATTAATCTTTTGCCTCAGACCTTCCATGTAGAGATACCCAATGAGCTGGTTAATGTATTGAAAAAATGCAAGACCGATGAGGAAGCGAGGGAAACAGGCATTGATTGGGCTACCATGCAATCAAAGGATCTGATAAAAAATGGAGTTCCCGGTATACATTATTATACACTCGGCAGGTCGGATAATATTGCCAGAATTGTAAAGGCTTCATTCTGAATTCACGAAATTGAATTCCGAAATTGCAAGGGAAAATAATTCCCGATAATTTTTTATTCAGTTATCTTTCATATAATATTTATTTTATGATTCTTAAAAAATATTTAAAATATTTTTAACTTTTTTTTTGATTTTAAAATTCTTTTACTACTTTTATAATCAAATTGCAATACAATATGATTTGAACCTGTTTTTATGTTAATAACTGAACAAACCACAACAAAAAATATAATCCTAAAACCTCCTTGTTTAAAGGCAACTCGCTGCATTTCTTATGTTCACAGGGGCCTCTGCACTTGTAATAAATATTTAAGTTTAAGGCGTCCTCTATTTTTGCATTTTTCTGTGCTTCCCCTCATTTTATTTCTTTAGAGGGATTATTCTGGCAGAGGCCCTTTATAGCCCGGAAAATTCCCCGTTTTTCCGGGCTTTTTGTTCTGTTGCATGCCATAACAAATTGACAAGTGTTATAATAGCCCTAACTCGTTTTTTCTTCTTTTATGAAAAATGTTAATCCCATGGAAATCAATAATCAACGAAATATTCAGGGAAAGAGGGAAATTGATGATTGGATGATTGAATGATTGGATGATTGAATGATTGAAGGATTGAATGATTGAAGGATTGGATTCCAGGGAAATAAGAGATTTATATATTTTCGATTCATCACAGTGAGCACGGGTTAACACGGATTCTCCCCGTGCCAATCCGTGAATTCAGTGGTAAAAGAATAAAAGCGTAAAGTATGCCTTGTTGTTAAATGTTTTTGGGAATTCATTGGCCTGTCCATCTTTGTAAACCCGATATCTTTATAAGTTATTTAGCCCGTCAGGGCTTACAATTCCATAGCCGGAGCATTATTGGATTATTCAGCATTTGTCCGTAGGACATTAACCATTTTCTTTGAGCTGCGCAGGAGCGAACCGTTTGTAGTAATGATTGAATGATCGAATGATTGAATGATTGGATTCCAGGGAAATAAGAGATTTATATATTTTCGATTCACCACAGTGAGCACGGGTTAACACGGATTTATCCCGTGCCAACCTGTGTCATCCGTGTTCTATCCGGAAATAATTCATTTCAACACGGGGAGAATCAATTAACACAGATTTTCCCCGTGTGTAAACCTTTGGCCTCTGGGGTAAAAAATAAAACAACGAAAAAATATTTTATTTATTTGGAGGTAATAAAATTTTATATTGACTACACAAACCAACTTAGATTCTTATCTGTAATTTTACTTTTAATAATTTTTTCTTTAATTTGATTTTTAATTTCATCTATAGATGACGCTTCGTCGCTTAAAAAATCTCCAATAATTTTACCATCCTTCATAATAAGAAATCTATTGCATAAGTTCGTTACTAAGTCTAGATTATGTGAAGTAATAAATAATGTTTTCTTATTTTTAATAGATTTAATTAATTCTATCAATACATCAATAGTCTGAATATCTATATGTACAAATGGCTCATCAAAAACAAGTACATCTGGATTATGAATTATAGCTGCGGCTAACGCTATCTTCATTTTTTCACCGGCAGAAAAATCTTCTATTCTCTTCCTATCGTAATAGCTAATTTTAAAAACATTAATTAAATCGTTAACCCTAATAGATATTTCTTGTGGCTCAACTTTTTGAAATTTGCAGATAAATTTTAAGTATTGCAATGGCGTAAATTCATTTACAAAAATAGGAGGACTTAATAATATACCCAGTTTATTTTTATAAGTAACATAATGTGGAGATACTTTTCTATTAAAAACCATAACATTGCCCTTATCATAAGTAATTAAATTACACAAAACATTTATAGTTGTAGTTTTACCACAACCATTATTCCCAATTAATGCTACAGATTCACCTTTATTAATAGAAAAAGTAAGATCATCAAGGGCAAGAATACGCCCGTATTTTTTTACAACTTTATTAAAATTTATAACTTCTTCCATTATAATAATTCCCCTTCAGCATTTAAATTGTATTTTATGTTAATAAAAAAGCAACAAAACAAAAAGAAAAAAATTATTAACGAAGTATAAACTCCTGAAAAAATGTAACTTAAAAACATTAAAGCAGATATAATTATAAAATATATTATTTCATTTAATTTATTATCAACGTATAAGAATATTAGCTTAGTCAAAAAAAATAATATAATAATTGAAAGAATGGTAATATATAAATGAAAATTAACGTTTAGTACAACTATAAATAAAAGTGAAAAATGAAGAGTTAAAGGAATGCCCAATATTATTAATTTTGATAAATAAATTTTCATTTTTGAAATATTATAAAGTAAATAAAATTTATTTAACTCTAAATATTTATCATTTTTAAATAAATAATAAATGAAAATAACGTTTATTGCAAACAAATTCGCAAATAAAATGTTCTTAAATTCTTCATTCATTTCTATTAAATAAAGAAGCCAACTAGCAATAATTAAAATTAAAATGTACTTTGAATTTGCCCATACATATTCAAAAACCAATTTAAAAGTAGTCAGGAAAGAGGCCATTCATTAATTCTTTTTGCTGTAAAATAATAAAAAGATCCAGTTAGTACTAAAATTAAAAAATAAGAGATAATACAATAATCCCTTCCTAATAGATAGGATAAAAATCCACTTGATAGTGGATTAATATAAAAAATAAATTCGATTATACTTGATGTATTTGCAAATGAATATATTAGAATTATTAAAGTTATTAAAATAGATGAAAAGTTCTTTATAGTTAAATTTAAATTTTTTAACTTAAATAAATTTTTAGTTAGAAATAACATAGTTATTAGATAAATTACTTGCACTGTAAATGTAACTAGGAGTGATATTAAAGTCATTAATTTTGAGTTATTCATAAAATAAAAATATGTTATATAGAATAAAGTAGATATTAAAAAAACAATAAATTCCCATCTTTTAAAGTAATATTTAATTTCGATTAATAAAACTTTCCATCTTGAAATTGGAAACATGCAAAAAACGAGATGATCCCGCCCTTTGTAATCTGGACAATTAATTTCATATATCATAAAGTCTAATATTATTACTAAACTAAATATTGGTAAGTAATTAAATAAATCCAATACCCAAGTATCACCTTTTGACAAAAATATTGCATTTAAGATTATTAATAATGAAACAATGCACAATAAAATTTTTGAAATTAAAGAGTTAAAATGTATCATAATGTATTTAATTTAAATCAAATGTACCCTATTACTTATAAAAATAGTAATAGGGTACTGTTAAATTCATTTGTTTTCCCTAAACTAATTGGGTTAACAAGCTGCAATAACATCATAAACTGAAGCTCCAAAACCCACTGCGGCACAAATTGCTGCACCTCCAGTAGAAACACATAAACCCACAAATGCGAATCCATATAATACTAAAGCTGCCTTGCAAGACATCTTCAAACCAGCTTCAACAGATTCCATTTGTTCTAAATTTAGCTTTTTCATAGCAATAATTATTAAATTTTTACCTACTCTCTCCAGGCTTTTCGGTTTCTGCCTGCAAAACAAAAAAATTGTTCTGCAATGACAAATATGAAAAGTCTCAGTCCACTATTTTCGGACTCTCAAAATTTATCCAAAATTTCTCCATAATTTTTTATAAATTTCATTTTCGGATAATAATTTCTCGTGAGATCCGCATCCGTCAATTCTGCCTTTATCAAGAACATATATGTCATCACTTAGTCTCCTGGCTATATGCACTTTATGAGTTATCATCAATATTCCCATAGTTTTCTTCAACTCCCCTATGAGCCCTGTTACCTTATTTTCCATTTCGATATCCATATTGGCAGTACCCTCGTCAATTATCAAAAACGGAGGTGAACCGGCCAATGCCCTGAATAAACCTATCGCCTGCTTCTGTCCGCCCGACAGATTGATCCCTTCTTCTCCAACAATTGTCATAATACCCGAAGGGAAAGCATCAAAAAAAACTTCGAACCCTGTATCTCTTATTAATTCTATAAGCTTTATTACCTTGTTCTCATTTAAATCCGGAATTAAATTTTGTAGTATCGTTCCATTAAATATATGTATTTCCTGCGGGATATACCCGATGTCGGCTCTCCATTCTTTCAAAGTGATAGCATCCGAACCGACGACTCCGTTAACTAAAATATTCCCCTTTTCGGGCCGATAAAATCGCATCAAGATATTTGCAAGTGTGCTTTTACCTCCTCCGCTTTCACCGATTAACGTAGTCACTTTCCCTTTTCGTATCAAAATATTGATCTCATCTAACAATAATTTCTGACCCGGAAACCTGAATGAAATATTGTTTAATCTTATATTATCTATCTGTATTTCTGATTCTTTACCTTGACTTTCATTTTCTTCGGGATTTACTTTTGTAAACTCGAACATTCTCGAAACGGCAACTTTTGCTTCATTCACCGGAATGGCAATAAGGGAAATATTCAATAGAGATGGTATTATGCCAGAACTGATTGATATTATTGCCATTAAACCTCCGGTCGTATTTTTTGAATTGATAACTTCAAACGACCCATAGAAAATTACCATAACAACATAAATAGTCCCCATTATGCCTGTTATAAGCCCAAGACTGATTTTTATTTTTCCAAGTAAATAATATTTATCCTGGAATTCCGAAAATATTTTTTTGTTTGTTTCCCTTATAAATTTTTGCCATCCCGAGCTTTTTATTTCATTTATTCCTTTTAATGAATCAATATAAAAGCTTTCACTATTGGCATATTTAACCATTACTTCTCTCTGGCCCGATAGAATTCTTCCATTCCAGCGATACACTATCAAAAACAGAAAAGGTGAAAAAACCAGCGAAAATATTCCTACCGGAACAGAATAATAAAATAATATTGCAATTGATATCAGTACTATCAAAACGTCGATTGTATAAACGCTTAATATTTCGGCTATTACTCTTTGAATCCTTGCAGTATCATTCAATCTTGCAATAAAATCTCCTGTTTTTCTTGTATCGAAAAATGATTTTGGAAGCACCAGTAATGTTCCGAAAAAATTATCAACCACTCTAATATTGAAATCCCTGCTTTGCGACAACAGAAGCAATTGTCTCACTGAACCAAGTAAAATTCTCGCAATTAACAAGATGAAAACAAGTATCAGATTAATAATCAGAATATTGATATTATGTTGAGGGAGTATCTGGTCAACGAGTTTCTGAGTAAAGATTGCCAGGACAAGTCCCAGAGCTGAGAAGAGTATTCCTGCTATGAAACTCACAATAAACAGGTTTATATCCGGCTTTATGATGCCTATCAGCCAATCTCTTTTGCTTGTTTTGTCTTCTTTTTGATTAACAAATTTTTGGTTTTTTATTAGTCCAAGACATTTCTTACTTATCCATATTTTTTCGAGTTCCTCAGGTGTAATAAGTTTAAGTCCTTCGGAAGGATCCCAGATAATGAATTTGTTGTTCTTATAGCCAAAGTTTACGATGTAATGTTCGAGCGAGCTGTTTAATCGAACGTGCATAATAAGTATCCCATCGAAAGTTTTGATATCTTCTATTCCGGCTTCATAGCCTGTTGCATCGAACCCGCACTGATTTGCGGCCTGATAAAGACCAAGCAATGTTGCGCCTGTATGGTCTGTGCCGCTCAGCCTGCGTATGTTTTCAATAGATGAGCTGCCTCCGCAGCAATTTATTACAGAAGCAAGACATGCCGCCCCGCAATCGGAGGAATCATGCTGAAGAACTGCATTTTTTTCGATATTTTTCAAACTAATCATTATCAGTCAAATATTTAAGTATCGCTTCAGGTTTAACTTCACCTTCGAAATATTTGACTAAAATCAATTCCTTGTTGTAGATGTAAGTTGATGGAACTGACTGAAGTCCAAAAATGTCACTGAGTTTGTAATTGGAATCGATTAATAAAGTAATCTTTTGATATCTGTCCAGTTCATTATCATAATAAAACTTTTTTATTTCATCTTCAGGGGCACTGGATACCAATATGATATGAGTTTTATCAATCAAATACTCAGCATTTGTTATCTCTTTTATTTCATACTGGCAATGTTCACACCCTGGATGGAAAAAAATGATAACCACAGGGCCTTTGGTAATTGTGTCAGAGTTAAATTGAATATCGTTGATTGATTTTAAAGAAAACCCGGGGAAATGTTCAATATGTTCGTGTATAGATTTAGCGGCCTGTACTTTTTTGATAGTGGAAAATGTGAAATATAATAAAACAGTGGTCAGAAGCAAAATCAGTAATGCTGCGGTAATTTTCCTTATCATATATCAAAGTGTTTGTTCAGCAGATAAAAATGTGATAAATGCTAACCAGACAACGAATCCCGGGATATAGGAAATCAATACTACTTTTTCTGCCTCGTTTCTCGATAAATTCGACTTCATCCAGATACCGGACGATAATAAAATAATATAAACCAGCTGGAAAAGATTCAAGCTCTGCATGGCAGGAATCCAAAATGGTTCGACTTCGGAAAATGAAAACAGGTTGCCAATAGAACAAGGAAAAAAGAATCCCAGATCGTTAAGATTGTAATTTCCTGCAAAAAAGAGAAACCAGAATAATTTCACTACTCCTGCCAGTAAAAAAATTATTTCAGAAACTATTACAATGCCAAAAATTTCTCCGAATGTTATTCTGTAATGCAGATTGCATAAAAATATCCCACAATAAATAACAAACGTAACAAGGAAAAATTTAATTACAAGTCCTAAAAAAGCAATCAGATAGCTTACCCACTTCATTTTGTTTAGTTTATTGAAAAGATCTGTTATTCTCTCATAGGTAAGTTGTTCACTATATGTATTATAAAAGACCGTTTCATTTATAAGTAGAATATTCGACAGCCACATAATAATTAAATATAATCCTGTTATTAATATAAAGGCATCGGACTTTTTTAAACCGTATAGATATTGCAAAAATTTCATCGTCTGAACGTTATATATTAATAATCAATTTTTCTATTATGAACCTTATAAATTCAAATTAATTTATTTGCTGTTTTATGTTCAGGGTTATAATCTTCCACTAGAATTTTTATTCTTCTTTCATTGGCATAGTAATACGACTTTCGGGCATTTGAATATCGTATATCCACTCCCATTTCTCTCATTTCCTGTATATATTGAAATAAAACACTTCTGCCGATACCTAATTTTCCCGCAAACTCCGAAGGTGTACCTGTAGTCATAAGTGATATAAGGCAATCCATTCGCCTTAATCTTTCAATATACCGGATAAAGGACATAGCACAATAATTTAGAAATGCAGCTAATCCAAATTTCCAATCTTCCGGGGATTGATAAATACAAAAGGATGAATATTTATTAACATATTTTTCAACAGGTTTTGAACATCTTATGTTATAATTCTGATTATCTTATAGTAACAAATTATTAACATTGTTCAAAAGTAATTGACAGGTTATTTTTTGACATTTAGTATCATGATAATGATTGGAATTCCTCCTTTCTGTTCGCAGGAGGAAAAGATTTATTCGATAAAATTTAAGAAAACCTGTGAAGATATTTATCTTGTGTCGTCCAAAAAAATGAATTAAATAAAAGCAGGGTAATATCGTTTGCTTTAGACTGTATTTTTATTGGTTCATATATTTTGTCAGCAGGTTTTTAATTACAAATGATTCGGTAAGGTCGAATGCTGTTTTACCGTCGTTATTTTTCAATCCAGGTTTTGCGCCATTTTCCAGCAAAACTTTTACTGTATCAATATGTCCGTTTTCAGCAGCAAGCATCAAGGCCGTTTTGCCGTCAGGTGTCTGAATATCAGGATTAGCATTGTTATTTATTAGAATCTGAACGATATCAGCATGGCCGTTCAGCGCTGCCATCATCAATGCAGTATATCCTTCTGGACTTTTGATGTCTATTTTTGCTCCGTTTTCGAGCAATAGCTGCACCGTTTCATTTTTCCCGTTTATTGAAGCATACATTAATGCTGTAAAACCGTTAAATGACATGATATCGGGTAGTGCACCTTTTTCGAGAAGAAGCTTTACTATTTCGTTATCACCTTTGAGGGTTGCAATTATCAGTGCAGAAATTCCATCATTGGTTTGTATATTTGGATCGGCATTTTTTTCGAGAAGAAGCCTTGAAGTTTCAACCTGTCCGTTTTGTATTGATATTATAAGAGCTGTCTCCCCTCTTGAATTTTTCAAATCCGGATTAGCTCCCTTATCAAGAAGTAGCGACACTATATCATTAAAGCCGCCACTGGAGGCGAACATAAGTGCTGTTGAACCATCAGTTTTTTGTAAATTAATTTTCGCACCTTTTTCAAGAAGAAGTCTTGTAATTTCAATATTGCCGGTCTGGCAGGCAATGATAAGAGCTGAGGCACCATCATTTTTCTGAAGATTGATATCCGCTCCTTTTTCAAGCAGAAGTCTTACCACATCTGCCCGTCCTTTCTCTACAGCCCATATTAAAGCGCTGGCTCCGTCTTTAGTGCGGAGGTCGAGTGAGGCTCCATGTTCGAGCAGAAGTCTTATTATATCAGTATGCCCGTTTTGAGCGGCGAATATCAGTGCAGTAGTTCCGTCGGAAAGTTGATAATCAATATTTACCGGTCTGGAAAGGAGTATGGTGAGAATATCTGCATGATTATTCAATGAAGCCACCATAAGTGAAGAATATATTTCTGCAGGCGGAAAATTATATTTAACATTTTTATCAAGAAGCATTCTGATAATTTCGACATAACCTCCGCGGGAAGCTCTCATAAAGGCTGTAACAGGGTATGAATTTTTCTGCATTTCAGGATTAACTTTTTTATTGGCACGAAAATCAATAACTTCCGATTGCCCATCTTTCGAAAACACCAGGATAGATGAAAAACCGTTACCCTCTTTTAAGCCCTCTTTTGTTCTTTTCATCAGAACTGATTTTACCATATCGGTCATCTCATCTCTTGCTGTAATCATCAAAGCTCTTGTTTTATCATCACATCGACGACTTTCAGCCACTTCCCTTCCGACAATAATTTTCACAATGTCGGTAAATCCATAAAGAGAAGCTATGAAGAGTGGAGTGGAGCCGTCCTCACACCGAATGCAGATATCGGCTCCTTTATCAATCAACATTTTCACAATATCGGTAAAGCCTCCCAGTGAAGCTAGAAAAAGAGCCGATTTCCCATCGGTGCATTGTTTATTTATATCTGCTCCCTTTTCTATAAGCAGACTTACTATTTCCGTATGTCCATTTCCTGCGGCAAGAATAAGGGGAGTAAACCCATCGGAATTCTGTGCATTGTAATCTGCATCATTATCAAGCAGAAGTTTAACAATTTCGATGTGTCCATACTGTGATGCAGCCATTAATGCCGTAAAGCCGTCGGCAGCCCTTGAGTTTACCTTTGCTCCTTTTCTTAAAAGCAATTTTGCAATATCTACATAACCGTTCTGAGCAGTAATCATCAGAGAAGTATAACCGTTTCCGGCCTGAACGTCAGGCAGAGCTCCCCTTTCAAGCAAAAATTCTACAGTTTCAGTTCTTCCATAATATGTTGCAAACATAAGAGGGGTGGAACCATCTTTGGACTGAATATTAACAAATGCTCCCTTGTCTGTCAATATCTTACAAACTTTTGTCAATCCTGCAGCCGATGCATACATCAATGGCGTGCAACCATTTAAATCTCTGTAGTTGACCGAGTCAATGTTACGAGCCTTCGTCTGAATGCCCTTGTATTTCCCATTTTTAAGAAGAGTTATAAAATATTCTGCATTAACAGGGGTCTGAGAATATGCAAAATTGAACGAAAATAATAATAACAGAGATAATATAATCGAACTACGAAATTTCATCTGACCTGAAAACAAAAGCAAACCAATTTAATAAATTCCTTTGAAATTACACACTCTTAAGATTTATGTTTATGTAAGAATGAATTTTCGAATATTTTTTACTATTTCAATTCAAATAATATATAGAGTTAGATTAATTTTGAGATTGGTTTAGAACAAAGATTAATATTTAATTGTATAAAAAGGATTTTATAAAAATTTAACTATGAAATTATTTAAGTACGGAACGCTATTTTACAGAACTATAAGCTGTAAGTGTAAATATTACACTTTTCAAGTCTCTCATAACGGAATAAAGAATTTTTATTTTAAAGTTATGTTATTGTTCTGTGTAATTTCAATTTCTGGTTTTCAGTTATCTCAAAAAGCTTTTGCTCAGTTTCCGGGTATCACCGACTCTATTGCTAAATACAGAAAAGGAGAAATAATAGTTGTCTCGACTCCAGGAGCGAGAATACAGGTGGAGCAGCTTAAACATGAATTCTGGTTCGGATGTGCTATAAGCAACGGACTTGCAGGAGATACATGGAGTGACGAGACGAAAAAGATTTATAAAGAGAAATTTCTTGAGAATTTTAATTCTGCCGTAACTGAGAATGCTCTAAAATGGGGGAATATGGAACCGCGTCGGGGGGAGGTCAATTATAAAACCGTTGATTTTATTCTCGGATGGTGCGAGGAAAATGACATTCCTCTCAGAGGTCATAACCTTTTCTGGGGGATACCTCAGTTTGTTCAGCAATGGGTGAAGGAACTTAATGATGAGGAACTTAAGCAGGTTTTACAAAACAGAGCTGAAACGATTTCGTCGCGATATAAGGGTCGTTTTGCAGAGTATGATTTAAATAATGAAATGATACATGGCAATTATTATGAAGAGCGTCTCGGCCCCGGGATAACAAAAATGATGGCGGAATGGGTTCATAACGGAGACCCTTCTGCAAAGCTATGGTTAAATGATTACGATATTCTTACAGGCAACAGGCTTTCCGATTATATGGCTCATATACGCAAGCTTCTAAGTCAGGGAGTACCTATAGCCGGGATTGGCGCTCAGGGTCACCTGCATGGTGAAACATTCGACAGGCAGGCTCTCAGAAATGCACTCGATTCTCTTGCCGTTTTCCATTTACCTGTCAAAATTACAGAATTCAATATGCCGGGTCAGAGATCGAAATTTTACAGGGAAAAAATTACCACGATGACACCTGAGGAAGAGCAATTAAAAGCAAGAGAACTGATTGATTATTATAAAATATGTTTTGCGCATCCTGCAGTTGAAGGCATACTTATGTGGGGCTTCTGGGAAGGAGCAAATTGGATTCCTGTATCGTCGTTATACAAACTCGACTGGACGCCCACACCTGCCCTGGAAGCATATAAAAATCTTATTTTTAAAGAGTGGTGGACAAATATCTCTGGTGTTGCAGGAAAAGACGGCATTTTTTCAACACGGGCTTTCTATGGTAAATATAGAGTCACGGTAAACGGGATTTCAAAAATAGTAGAGCTCAAGAAGAGTGAAGGCAAAGCAAGGGTTACTTTTTAAGATACAGGGAATATTTTATCAGCCAATAATAGAAGAGATTGCACACGGAAATTTACATCGGAATATTTATCCATCTTATCGAAGAAAAAAATTGCGGCCCCTCTTATTTGTGGAGGCGTGTTGAAAGAGGGGCCGCAATTAGTAACACCAAATACGCTATTCATTATAAAAGGCCATCGCCTTTAGTATTTCAGAGCTTATATGGTCTTCTGTATTCATAGTTCATTAGTCTGTGGTTCGATGCTTCCGGGTCATCGATAAAAGTAAAGGTTGCTGGATCCCATTTTATAGGCCTTCCAAGTTCAGTGGCAATGTTGCCAAGGCAACATGTGATAGCGGTGCTGCAACCAACTTCTATAGGCGCAATAGTTTTTTTACGCGACTTGACACAATCGAGGAAATTAGTCATGTGTGGTGAACTTATCTCGAATCTCAAGCCTTCCTGTGTAGGAGCTGGCCTTGCCTGACGTTGCTGCTGAGCTTGAGCCTGAGTTGCCTGTGCCGGACGCTGTGCGGGCTTTTGACCCTGCGTTTGCTGGGCACTTCTGGCCTGTGGACGACGGCCTGCGATTTCAGGCGGAATAAGTGAAGAGTCGGAGCAAGCAATATAGCCGCGTGCTACTTCAATCCAGCCTTTAGTACCGATGAATTTTATTCCCTGCGCTTCAGGATTATCTTCGAGATAAGGCTGTTCAGTCATTACGACACCGTTGAGATATTTAAATGTAAGATAAGGTTGACCCTTATATCCTTTCGGAATAACTTCGTACGGACCGGAACCGTCCATCCCTATTGCAGCCTGCGCGATGTCGAACATGTGCGCGCCCCAGTCGGCTGTATAGCCGTTACCTGTTTCACGATACCAGCGCCATGCACCCCATAGTTTTTCATTTTCCGGAGGATCGAGCGAAATAGGGGGAGCAAGGTCGGGATGATAAACTATCCTGTCGTCATTAAGTGGCCCAAGCCATAAATTCCAGTTCAAATTACCCGGAATAGTTTGCGCAGGTAGATCCAATGGTTTAGGAGGATCTCCAACTTTTGCATATATTTTTTCGATGTGACCTATTGCACCAGCCTGTACAAGCTCAATAGCTTTCTGAAACTCCTTACTGGAACGCTGCTGACTGCCGACCTGTACAACTCTCCCGGTCTTATTTGCAACTCTTGTCATTACGAGTGATTCCTTTATAGTATAAGAAAGCGGCTTTTGTACATATACGTCTTTGCCTGCCTGACAGGCATGAATTGTTATAAGTGCATGCCAATGGTCGGGCGTTACAACTTCAACTATATCAATATCTTTACGTTCAAGTAGTTGTTCATATTGTTCATAGGTGTCGCACCTTGGAGCAAGTCCCTTCGACTTCTGCCATTCTTCCACGGTCCTTTTGTAACGCAGCTGCTTTATCGAATCAACATCACAACAGGCTATTATCTGAAGCCCGGGATACCCTGCAAATCCTTGAAAGTCGGAAAGTGACTGCCTGCCAAGTCCTATGGTTCCCATAAGAATTCTGTCGCTAGGCGGAATACGCATTCCATCAATAATATAACTGGGGAGGATTGTAAGCCCCGTTAGCCCTAAAGCTGATAAGCCTAGAAATTCTCGGCGGTTTATTCCATTCTGATTTTTCTTTTTCATATAAGGTTAGTTTATAGGATTAACTGGTTTAAAAATAAAAAATAATAATTTATTGATTCTGATTTTAACAAACTTTAACAAGCACAGTACCCTTTCTCTCCCTTTCTCTTTATCTTCATCCTGCTCCCGCCTATCACTCAAATCTCTCACTATTCACCTATAACTCTTTGCCTTTACCTATCACCTATCCTCTATCGCCTCTTCCATTATTTCTCTCAAAGAGAAGTAATTGCGTTTTTAAGTATTTCTGCTGATTTTCCGAGTAATTCCAGTTCGTGTTGAGGCAAAGGCGCATTAATTATTTTAATTACGCCTCGGTCTGATACTACTGCCGGAACACTAAGGCAGACGTCATTTTGTCCGAATTCCCCTTGCAGCAGAGTCGAAACTGTAAGGACACTATTTTGTTTCCTGAGAATTGAGGCAGTGATTCTGACAAGGGCCAAACCAACAGCAAAATGAGTTGACCCTTTTGCATTTATAATATGATAGGCCGATTCGCGAACCTGTTGTTCTATATTAGATCGCTCAATCTGCCAGTTGGAACAATAATTACATATAGGGCAATAATTATCCATCGGCATGCCTGCAATATTGGTCATAGACCATGAGGCAAATTCGCTGTCGCCATGTTCGCCAAGAATATATGCATGGACATTATGAACATCTATTTGACAATGTTTGCTTAGAAGATGCCTTAGCCGTGCGCTGTCGAGCACAGTACCTGAGCCAATTACCCTGCCCCTTTCCCAACCTGACCGTTTCAGCGCAACCCATGTCATGACGTCAACCGGATTAGAAACAATAAGCATTACTGCCTCAGAACCTGTACCGGCAATTTCTGTTGAAATATCTCCTACTATGTCGGCGTTCTTTTTTAAAAGTTGAAGTCGGGTTTCGCCAGGTTTCTGGGCTGCACCTGCAGTGACGACTATAAGTTTGGCGTCGGCGTAATCTTCTTTTGTCCCTTCTCTGATAGTTACGGTCGGAATAAATGGTTGTCCATGAACAAGGTCGAGAACCTGACCTTTTGCAAGTTCCTCATTTCTATCTATAAGAACAATTTCTTCTGCAAGTCCGTTCTGGGATAAGGCATATCCATAAGTGGCACCTACAGAACCAGCACCTACAATCACAACCTTTCTCTTATTGCTCCTTAATTTATTTTCATCCATGTAGAGAATAAAATATTATTTATTGAACTTTTTATCGCTATAACAATTCCTGAAAAGAATTTGTTTCCATTAAAGGAAATTTTTTAATATAATCCATTCCTTTCAACAGCATTAAGAATACTTCGAAAGCACTTCTTTACCAAATGCCATACACTCATATCTCTTTAAGTTGTCATATTCCTTTATCCCCGGCATTTGTTGCATTTGTTTGCGAACGTCCGGTTCCATCAAACCGAATGTGATACGTCCGAGAAACACTTTCGAAGGAATACCTGTCACGCCGCAAATCTTTGCAATGTGATTATCTATAAGATTAGTGGTAACTTCAGGAGTAACAGGTTTCATCATATTGCCGCAAACAGCAAAATATCCTCTCAACCTCGGTTTAAGTATTCCTTTGTTTCTATCGAGATAATCCTGCATTTCCTGTGAGACTTTGCCTGCCCTGATTGCGCCACCGACAATTATATGATCATATTTCGACAGGTCGGGATTCTCCCTGACATCGAATACATTAGCAATGCCGTCCATGCCTTCGGAAATCCATACTCCTGCATCTCTTGCAGTACCGCACCAGGTGCTGTACAATATTGCCCATTTTTTATCGGATGGCCGCGGATAATATTCAAGCGAACTCGCTTTTCGCGGAAATAAAAAAGCAAATGTTCCCAGAATCGTTGTTTTGATAAACATCCTCTTTTCCATAAATATTATTATTTATGATTTATACAAATTTTACTTTTAAAGATAAAAATACATCTAAATAACTTATATGTAATATTCCAGGTTAAAATATTTTGTAAATTTATCTCAATTTAATTAAAAGAGTAAGCTTATGAATATGATAAATCGTCGTGATTTCATAAAGACTTCTTTAATTGGAGCTGCAGGTATTTCATTATACAGACCTTCAGGAAATTTTGTGTTTCAGCGAGCTCAGGAAAATTTTATTTCGAGCGTTTCACTTACTACCGGTGAAGAGAGGGTAGATATGACTTTCAGAGCTTTGCAACCATTTTCAAGGCAGATAAAGGAAGCTATAGG
>Ga0208940_1000085_pt1 | contig 119702 bp, 87 predicted proteins | sample AD_JPNNA6_MetaG_FD_184445 | JGI IMG/M metagenome (GOLD analysis project Ga0208940, IMG submission 184445) | Active sludge microbial communities of municipal wastewater-treating anaerobic digesters from Japan - AD_JPNNA6_MetaG (SPAdes) (version 2) | ecosystem: Engineered > Bioreactor > Anaerobic... | reverse complement strand
AAACTTGACAAATAATGATGTTGTAGACTTATTTATATAAATCATAAGATTATTTTTGTTATTGCAGATAAAACTATATAATTTGATTTTTAGAACTTGGAATAAAAAAAAAAATTATACTTTTATGTTATTATTTAACTAAAAATGTATGCCTATGAAACAATCCCGACTGCCTATGAACTATGATGTGCTACTTTTACTTAACTAAAAAGTAATTTGTAGAAATCTACTTGTACAAAAGGTTATTTAATCTTTAAATTTTAAATTCTAACTTTATGAAAAGGGAAACTAATCAACTTGTTTTATTTCTTTTGAGCCTTAGGAAATTTTTTCAGGATATAAGGCTCAAGTTTTTAATTTGCTTATTAGGAGCTGTTTCGATTTTTTATTCTGCAAATGCGCAGGGCAGCGACGCAGGATTTTCATTGAAAAGGGATTTCAATGATTTATATGCCTATGCGACAAAGAATATAAAGATGTCTTTGCCCGCAGTTTTTAATAAAAATGTTACTATTTTATCGGACGAGCAGCAAATAACTGTAACCGGTAAAGTTACTGACAGCCAGACAGGGGAACCGATGGTCGGTGTAAATGTTGTTGTAAAAGGCACAAACATAGGTACTATGACCGATGCATCAGGTAATTACTCATTAAATGTCCCTGACAGAAATGCGACTCTGGTATTTTCTTTTATAGGTTATACTACTCAGGAGATTCCACTTGAAGGGAAAACAACTTTAAATGTTGCACTTGTAAGTGAGACGATTGGTCTTGAGGAGATTGTAGTTGTCGGATATGGGACACAGCAAAAGAGGACGATATCGGGTTCTATAGCTACTGTTTCAGAAAAGAATTTCAATACTGGCGTTACACGAACTGCAGCCGATTTACTTCAGGGTAAAGTTGCAGGATTACTTATCACTTCTTATACAGGTGACGTTACTTCTCAACAAACCATGAGACTTAGAGGGACATCATCGTTAACAGGAAGCAGTGAACCATTTGTTGTAATAGATGGAGTCCCCGGTTTAAGTTTGAATGCAGTCGCTCCTCAGGACATTGAATCAATAAGCATTTTGAAAGATGCATCCTCGGCAGCTATTTATGGATCGCGTTCAGCTAGCGGGGTTATTCTTATTACAACTAAGAAAGGAAAATCAGGTCAGTTTGCAACCGATTACAATGGTTATTTTGCCGTGGATGTGGTCTCAAATAAACCTGATGTGCTAACAGCCGACGAATGGCGGAAAGCTTGTGCCGATTTAAATCTCGCCTACCAGGGCTTTGATAAAGGTGCAAATACCGACTGGTTCGGGGAAATTATGAGAACTGGCATTTCTCAGAATCATGATTTGTCTTTCTCCGGAGGGGGTTCCAGTAACAATTATAGAGTATCCTTCTCTTATCTCGACCAGGAAGGCGTTGTAAAAGACAATTATCAAACAAGGATGAATTTGAGGTTTTCGGCAAATCAAAAAGCTCTAAACAATAAACTGAATCTTACATTGATAGGTACTATCACTCAGAGAGATTATCAGCCAAGCGATACCAGAAACTTTGTTCTGGCATATAATATGCTTCCTGTTTATCCTGTTAAGAATGAAGACGGCACATGGTTTGACAGTACAGACTATGACCAGGGCAATCCAGTCAGAAATATTACTTATAACTATAATAAATATAAGACAAATTTAAATTACATTAATCTGAAAGCTGATCTGGAAATTATTAAAAATTTAAACTTATCGTTAAACGCATATTTTCAACGCCAGACAACGGATCGCAGCAGATATTACAATTCGCTGACTGAACGAGGCAGAACTGAATATGGAAGCGCATACCGTTATTTTAGTAGTGGTAATACAAGTTTGATCGAATCAACAATTAATTATTCTGTTAAACTTGGAAGTCATGATATAAATGTTTTGGGCGGTATTTCATTTGAAGACAATTATTCCCAGTCGGCTACTGCACAAAACAGAAAATTCGTCACAGATCTTTTTGGTGCCAATAATCTATCTGCAGGCGAAAATATGCAGGTTGGCGATGTGGCATCAAATGCAAGCATGAACAGGCTGGAATCGTATTTTGGAAGAGTAAACTACATATTTCTAAACCGTTATATAGTATCTGCAACTTTACGTCGTGACGGCTCATCCAAATTTGGTAAGAATAATAAATGGGGAACATTCCCATCAGCTTCCGTTGCATGGAGAATATCGGAAGAACCATTTATGCAGGGTCTGTCAGGTATTTTCGATGATTTGAAATTACGTGCAGGATATGGAATTTCAGGTAACCAGGAAGGTTTGGCTCCTTATCAGTCAATGCAATTGTATGGCTCTTCCGGAACATATTATGATAACGGAACATGGCATACAGCGTATGCCGTAAGCCAGAATGCGAATCCCAATCTGCAATGGGAAGAAACAGCAATGACTAACATTGGTATTGATTTTAGTATTTTTAATTCGAGATTAAGCGGAACAATCGAATATTATGATAAGAATACTTCAAAACTGCTTTATACTTATCCGGTTCCTGTTCCTCCTTACTTATATTCATCTATGGTTGCTAACGTGGGTTCGATGAAAAATAACGGTGTTGAAGTAGCATTAAGCGGCGATATTATCAGGACTAATAATATAAGGTGGACATTGAATGTCAACGCATCTCATAATAAGAACGAAATTACCAAGCTTTCAAGTGAGGAATTTACAACACCATCAATAAAAGTCGGAAGCGCATGGGTAAGAGGAGGTTCATCTAATACAACTCATATTGTAGAGGAAGGAAGGCCGGTAGGTCAGTTTTATGGCTGGGAATGTCTGGGTATTGATGAAAATGGGCTTTATATAATAAATGATATGGTAGATGGTGTTCCAGGTGTAACAATTTCCGATTATACCTATATTGGAAATGCTCAACCCAAGCTTACTTACGGAATTGATAATTCAATTATTTATAAGAATTTTGAATTCTCGTTTTTCTTCCGTGGAGTTTATGGGAATGACGTCCTGAATTTCTCCAAGTTGTCGTACGCAACTACACAATGGCTTCCTGGTGCAAATGTGCTGCACGATGCTCTTACTATAGGATTGAAACAAAGTCCGTTTTATAATAGCTTTTATATTGAAAAAGGCTCTTTCTGTCGACTCGAAAATATCAACCTTGCATATTCATTTAATCCCAGGATATTGGGAATTAACAGGCTAAGAGTATATTTCACCGGCAAAAACCTTCTTCTTCTGACAAAATATAAAGGAGTTGACCCTGAAGTACCAATGAGCGGACTCGATCCTGGAGTGGAAGGAAGGGAATATTACCCGAAATCAAGAACATATTTGTTTGGCATAAATTTGAATTTTTAACCTTTTAAATTATATTATATGAAAAGGAGAATAATTAATACATCAATTATACCGTTGATTCTGATTCTTGTTTTTCTCTCTGTTGGATGTACAGATTGGCTTGATGAGAAAGTGTATTCTCAGTTGCCGGTAGAAAGTTATGGGAAGAACGAAGCAGAAGTAAATTCTCTGATTGCTCCGATTTATACCGGGCTGAGATCTGCTAATAACCCGATTACTATAGCTGAGACGTCCTCCGATATGGCAATTGCACCTACAAGAAAAGGCGGAGACTGGTGGGACGGGGGTGTATATAAAGAGCTTCGGCTAGGCACCTGGACATCAAAAACAAGTCATATAGTAAGCTTTTATAATACCTGCATGTCACGCGTTGCAGCATGTAATCAGATTTTATATTTGATAAACAACGCACAGGGAATCACTGATAAATTACCTTATCAATGTCAGGTGAGAGCTGCAAGGGCATTCTGGTATTATGAATTGTGCGACTACTATGGCAATGTACCGATTGTTACAGATTTTACGGATTTGTCGAAACCTGCCACAAAAACACGGGCTGAAGTATATAATTTTGTTATATCGGAGCTTAACGATATAAAAGATAAAATCAGGTCGGATGTAAGTTCCTCGAGTTACGGAAAATTCACAAAAGGAGCTGTTTATACAATTCTTGCAAAGATGTATTTGAATGCAATGGTATGGAATCCTGATGGTGGTCCTAAATGGCAGGAGTGTATTAACGCCTGCGATACGGTTTTAAAATTGCCCTATAAACTATGTGCCAACTGGAATGATAATTTTAAAGTTTACAATGAAAACTGTCCGGAACATATTTTAACAGCTATTAATAGTCCCTCAGCAGGTATGGGAGTTTTGGCTTTTACACTCCACTATCTCGATTATCTGGCTTTAGGGACAACCAGGCGAGGAAACAACGGACTTTCAGCCATGCCTGATTATGTAAGACAGTTCGACGTGGACGATAAACGCCGAGGCGACGAAGTCGAACATAAACCGGGAAGTTTTCTTATGGGTCCCATGAGGAACCTTTCAACCGGTGAAATTATTATGACAGCTCATGGACGGCCATTGATACATACTATTGATATAGTAATGAAATATGGCATAGATTCTGATGGATGGGGACAATGCGAACAGGAAGATGGTGCAAGATGCTTTAAATGGGAGATTGAAAAGGGTGTTAACTATATGCAAAATGATTGTGCAATTTTCAGACTTGCCGACATTTACTTGATGAAAGCAGAATGCCTTGTGAGATTAAATAAGGATAATGATGAAGCAACCAGGCTGGTGAATGAAATCAGGAAAAGAGCTTTTGACGACCCTGCAAAACTCAAAACAAGCGTTACACTTGATGATATTTATCTTGAACGCCGCCTTGAGTTTGCATGGGAATCTTTTACCCGGCAGGATCAAATAAGGTTCGGTACATTTTGTGATCCTATTCCAGGCTGGAGAGGAACAATTCCAGAATTCCGTAAGCTGTTCCCTATTCCACAAACAGCAATCGACGCAAACCCCTCTTTGAAACAAAATCCTGGATATTAATGTCCTGAAAATAACGTATTCTTATTATAAGAATAGGCAATAAAGGAAAGTGCGTCTGAGGTGGTTTTGAGACATCTAACAAAGACGCACTTTCTTCTTAATTTTCAAAATATTTTTTATTCAATTTGTTATTTCACATCTTAGACTTTAAACAAAAATTAATTCATAAAAAGTTTATTTTTATAGTGAAAAAATAAAATATAATTCTTTCAACTTATTAAATTCATATTTATGAAAAAACTATTGATTTTCAACTTGATGCTTTTCATAGCATTAACGGGTTATACACAGCAAAAACAGGCACGGACGGCACAGCCTCAGCCTGTACAACAACAGACACAATCACCACGTGAACCTGCAAGAATGACTCCGGAAATGACCGAAATTTGGGAACCAGAGGTAAAGATCATTGAACCTGCCGCTCAACCAGGCATGCCTCCATCTGATGCAATTATTTTATTTGATGGAACCGATGTCAACAAAGAATGGGAAGACAGCAGAGGGAACCCGACCAAATGGATTATTAAAGACGGTGAGCTTATTTGTGTAAAAGGCTCAGGCCCGATTAAAACTAAAAGGAAATTCAATGATTTCCAGCTTCATATTGAGTGGAAAACGCCGGCAGAGGTGACAGGCGAAGGCCAGGGCAGAGGCAACAGCGGCGTGTATCTTCAGGAACTTTACGAAGTTCAGATACTCGACAGCTATAATAATCGTACTTATCGTAACGGCCAGGCAGGAAGTCTATATAAACAGTATGCTCCGCTTGTAAATGCATGCAGGAAACCAGGTGAATGGCAGACTTATGATATTATTTATACTGCTCCCAGGTTTGGTAATGATAGCACTTCATATTTCACTCCTCCCAGGGTTACCGTATTACATAACGGCGTATTAATACAAAATAATGTATCGCTCAGAGGGCCAACATTATATATAGGAATACCAGAATATGCAATTAAAAAACATGGAGCCGGTTCGATTCTTTTGCAGGATCATGGCAATCCGGTTGCATTCAGGAATATCTGGATAAGAGAACTATAAATTTATTAAAGACAAAAGACAAAAGTCGCAAGATAAAAGATATATAGGCTTTGTCTTTTTCCGTTTGTCTTTTGTCTTTAATTTGCGCATCACAATTTTGAAATATAAAGCTGAAAAGTATAAGCTTTATTGACCGTGAGACAGAATTGTTAATTGAACCAGTAGGTCAGTTTAACAACAAGTCCACGGTCTTTATTTTCAAAATTTCCTGTAAATGAATTTCCTGTATAAACAATAAAGAAGTCGGAGACAGGTGCAAACCTCCATTGAAACCTTATGTTTGTGTTCAGATTATCAATCTGGTTATTGTATTGTACGAAGGTAGTAAGGAAAATTTTATCGGTAAAAGTAATATCGATTCTTGGGCCGATTAAAACAAGTTCGGCGCTGTTATATGGGTCGGGTAATTTGATATTATTGTAATTAGCTGAAATCGAAACACTCCCATAAGGTTGGAACCGGTAGGTTACAGTACCATTAAAATTAAGTTTTGTACCGTTATAATAATTTCCATAACCGGCAGAGATGGAATAATTAAATAACTTTCGCGAATCGGATGTATATCCAATTCTCGCATTTACCCAATTAAATGAATCTCCTGCCGGGAGAGTTTCTCCTCCTGTATTTGTAGGATCATAGTTACGATCGAGCAAAATATAATCTTTTGCCACATCAATTGATATCTGGCTTCTGTCCTGAAATCCAATTGTATAATCCAATAACGTTTCTCTATCGGTTAGGCCAAATGAGGGATCAGTTATAACATCAAATGTAATACTGGGGCCATGGCTGAGGATAAAACTTCCAGATGGGTAAAAAGTATATTTCAGCGTCGGATTTATTTCAAAATATCCTTTTCTTCTTATATATCCAACTTCTGCTATATAATTTGCACCTATCCATGCCGAGTTGAGACTTGCTTTGAAATATCGGGTTGAGAATGTGAGATTACCGGCTATCGCTGCATCATCTCCAGATGACCCCGGATAAAATGATTTATGATAAAATGCCTTCCCTGTCCATTTGTTATCATAACTTGCAAGATTATATTCTAATCCGACGGTGCGGTTATAATTAAATCCATTATAGAGCGAATCATTATAATTTCCGGTAATTTCTTTATTAATCAAGAAACCTGTAATATACGACCTGCTGAATACCTTTCTTTGTAAGGTCATAACTCCAAAATTACTTGCAGGTATAATATCTTTTTCTCCTGTTTGAATATCCATTAAACCTACTCTCCAATTATTGCCCAGTTTGCCGCTTAACTTTATCCCTCCAAATACAGGAACATTCAGACCAATTCTTCTCGAGAAAAATGGACGAATGTTACTGGTGCCGAGATTTGCAAATAAATCACTGTTTTCAAGAAAATATTGCCGTCGTTCAGGGAAAAACAGCTCAAAACGTTCCAGATTTGTTTGTTGTCTGTCTTCCTCAATTTGCGAATAATCTGGATTTATTGTAATATCTAGGTTCATTGATGTGGAAAGCATTACTTTTGCATCGGTGCCGAGTCCATTATCCCATTTTGTCTTTTCTTCCGGTTGGTTCCGTTCGATTACTTTTCCTGTGATATATGGGATTAGTGAGAAGCCAAGGCCTGATGCTTTAATAACAGGTTTATCCCATACCAGGGTTCCTGTGTAAGCGAGATCGCAATGATTGAATTGTCGAGGCATGGGAGCCCATGCCGACTTTTCATTCGTTTTAAGATCGAGTCGGCCAAAATTTATTCCCCATTCTGTATATCCTTCTATATATCTTAGACTCCGGAAAGGAATACACATTTCGATTACCCAGCGGTCGTCATAACTTTTAACAGCCGATTTCCACTTAGTATCCCAGGTGACGTCGAACTTGTTACCATCATATCCCAGATGATCGTATTGTGCTCCAGCAGCAGACACATAAAAACCGAATCCATTTGTTTGATCATTATAAGGGTTGAGAAACAAAGCGAAATTGTCATTGCCCATAAAAGTAAAATCGCGACGCAACGATTGAATGGGTCTCTTACCCGGAGTCGGGTCATAACAGATTGCCCCTACATACAGATTTAACTTATCATAAGCTACCATTACTTCGGTCTGAGCAATGGCATAACCTGTATCAGTTGGTGTAACACGCTGAAAATGATTTACTTTTTCCGCAATCTTCCATACATTTTCATTAAGCAAACCGTCAATTACAATTTTCTCTTCAGTATAAGTGATGTGAATACGGTATTTATCGCGGTTTACAGCCCTTGATTGACTGTAAATTGTAAATTTAATAAATGAAAAAATTAGAACAGTTGTGATTAAATTTCTATAATTCATATTAAAAGTTTGCTTATAATAAATAATGCAGGTTGATTTTTTATTTTATGGTGGTTATTACAATAACTCCATTAGCTCCTCTTGAACCATAAATTGAAGCATCTGCACCTTTAAGCAAACTAATTGAACGTACTTGTGAGGGATCAATATTGCCTATCTGATTGACAATTGTTCCATCCACGACGAAAAGTGGTTCTTCACTTGAGGTAAATGATCCTGATCCCTGTAATAGTCTTACTGAGTTTCCAACAACCTGAACTCCAGGGACCTCACTTTTAATCATTTCATAAATATTAGAATATGTTCTTGTTCTTGTTTTATTTACGTTAATTTTCTTTGCCCCACCGGCAGACTGTTCTTTTTTAACCGTCCCGTATCCAATATCCACACTTTCACTTTCTTTTTCTTTCTGTTCGACAGAACCAGGAATTACTTTGTCGAGTTTAAAATTAATAACCCTGTTGCCATTTATTTCAATTTCTTTGATATCATTATAGGAAGTTAATACAGTTAATTTTTTTGCATCAGGAGAAACTTTAATACTGTATTTACCTTTTGAATTGGTTATAGCATCTGTTTTTACATCATCTATAAGAATAACGGCACCTTCAACCGGCCTATTATTGGCATCAACGACTACTCCTGTAATTTTTATTTTTTTTACAGATTTCTGTGCATCAACAACTTGAATCGAAATTAAAGAGAGTAATAATATGACAACAATATTCCATTTCATGAGATTAATAATTTACCAGAATTTTGCATATAAAAATAAAAAATAAATTTAAATTGGATTCAACCTGTCTGATTATAAAAATATTATTTTTGAAAATCCTTCTTATTCTTTTTAAGGGTGGTTGCCATAAAGAAAATCGACATTAAAATAAAAGATTTAAAAAACTCAGTACTTTTTTACCGGGTTACCATAATTATAGTGTTTATATTACACTTCTTATATTTTGCAGCTTTTAACCGTTATCATTTAGCATACCAGGAACAAATTCAGTTGTTCCGATTAAGTCGTGATTATTTTGTGGAATTCCTCTCAAAACCGGGAGGGATAGCTGAATATGCAGGTTTATTTCTGATCCAGTTTTATTTGAATTCGTTTGTAGGAGCATTAATTATTACTTTGATAGGATTCATTACCTTTCTGTTGTTCCGGCAGATATTTAAGAAATTGAATATAACAGGGATTTTATGGCAATTAATTCCAGTTTTTATGATTGCTGTCTTGCAAAGCGATTATGTATATTATACGGGTTATACTATTGGCTTTTTATTAGCAGTTGCATTTTTTTTATTTTATATTTCTTTGCATAATAAATATATACGTTTTATTTCAGCTTCTGCCGGAGTTGTCTTGCTTTATATTATAGCGGGTGAATTTGCAATTCTAACGGCAATTCTTATTATTCTGTATGAATTGTTACATTTAAAAGCTAAAGAGGCAATTATTTTTGTTTTCCTTTTTATCTTTATATGTGCCCTGGCACATTATTTACTTTTTAGATTTTTATGGCTTTTGCCGCGGAATTATGTATGGATAAAACCTGTTCTTATCTTTGGTAAAGCCACAACAAAATACGGATTGCTTATTTTATTGGTTTATTTGCCTCTTATGATGGCTGTTTCCGGAATATGGGTAAACCTTTTGAATAAACCATTATTAAAGATTAACAGTGTATGGGGGATACTTACAATAAACCTGTTAATAATTATATTTTTTTCATTTTTACTGATAAAATATGTATATGATTACAGAACCGAGCTTTTACTTGGGATAGACAATAAAATTCAGAAATCAGAATGGGATAAAGCCTTACTTTTTTCATCCAGAGCGCCAGGGAACAACCAGATAGTTATATTTCTTACAAATATTGCTTTATACAATGCAGGAAGGCTTGGCAATGAAATGTTTCACTATAATCAGATTGGTACTGCAGGGTTATTTCTTGGGTGGGGCAATGAGACATCTCCTTTTTTTGGAAATGAACTTTTTTACCAGCTTGGGTACATCAACGAAGCATACAGGTGGGCTTTTGAAGCAATGGTTGCCAGCGGTCCGTCGCCTCGTATTTTGAAAAAACTTTCTCTTACATCAATAATAAACGGTGATTATGAAATAGCTGAGAAATATCTTCATAAACTGGAACAGACAATTTTTTACAGAAAATGGGCCAGGTATTATTTAAAATGTATAAATGATTCGGAATTACTAAATGCTGATAGTGAAATAAGAAAAAAACGCCATTTTTTGGTTCATTCTGATTTTTTTGCAAATGTAAATAATTATGAATTCGTACTTATACGCCTTCTTGAAAATCACCCGGATAACAGGATGGCTTTCGAGTACCTTATGAGTTATTTTCTTCTGAAAAAAGATCTGGAAAGTCTTGCTGCGAACATCTACCGAATAAAAGAAACCGGGATAAAAGAAATCCCCGTTCATTACGAAGAAGCTCTTTTAGTGTATATGGCAATCACTAAAGCAAATATTGTACCGGAAGGATATACTATTCGGGAAACGACAAGGAAAATGTTTGACGATTATATTACTGCCTTTTCGACTTACACAGGAAATCCCGACAAACTCCAACAATACCTTTACAGGCGTTTTGGTAAAACTTATTTGTTTTATTTACAATTTGGATATTGATTTGGACAATTGTAACATAATGTATTATAGAAAGATAAACGGCATATTAAATATCTGTTTGATAACTTTATCAGGTTTAATATTTGCATGTTCTGGCAGTTTTGATAAATCACCTGCATCCGATCATGTTCCTGATATTTCGCCCGATTATTCTAATGTCACTATTCCCCCTAATATTGCACCAATGAATTTTTTGATTAATGAAAAAGGCGATAGTTATGAAGTAGTAATTCATTCATTGAACGGCAGGGAGATAATAATTAAATCGGCTGATAATTTTATTAGCATCCCGGCTAATAAATGGAAAAAACTACTTTCTGCATCGGCTGGGAAAGATATTTATATAGATATTAATATTAAAAAAGAGAAAAAGTGGATAAAAAATAAACCGATTGTAAACCATGTTGCAACCGATTCTATTGATAGTTATCTGGTTTACAGGTTGATTTATCCGGGATTTGAAATGTGGGGTGAAATGGGAATTTATCAACGTTGTATAGAAAACTTTAAGGAAACTCCAGTAATGGTAAATACACTGAGTGGAAACAACTGCATGAATTGTCATTCATTTTCGGGTAATGACAGCCGTTGCATGTTGTTTCACATGCGTGGCAAACTGGCAGGGACTGTTTTTTATAGAAATGGTAAAATAAGTAAAGTAAATACCAAAACTGATCAGACTATTTCGGCAGGTGTATATCCGTCGTGGCATCCAAACAGACGTCTGGTTGCATTCTCAGTAAATTTAATAACACAGGTTTTTCATGCAGTTCCGGATAAGAAAATAGAAGTTGCCGACACTCTATCTGACCTTATTCTTTATGATGCTGAAGCAAATATTGTAAGTCAGTGTGAAGCAATAGCCTCAAAAGAGAGTTACGAAACATTTCCTGCCTGGTCTCCCGACGGACATTATCTTTATTTTTGCAGTGCGAAGGCCAGACCTCTAAGCCAATATGATAAAATCAAATACGACTTGCTGCGTATCGAATTTAATCCTGAAACACAAGAGTTTGGTAAAACAGACACAATTATTTCTTCTGCAAAAACCGGCTTAAGCGTTTCTTTCCCGTGTGTCTCACCCGACGGGAAGTACATTTTATTTTGCATGTCACAGTATGGGAATTTTACTATCTGGCATTCCGACAGCGATATATATTTGTTAGATATTTCCACTAATAAAATAATAAAGCCTGACATTAACAGTGACAGATCGGAGAGTTATCACTCATGGTCCTCAAACGGCCGATGGATAGTATTTACCAGCAGACGAACCGATGGTTTGTTCACACGTCTGTGGATATCATATTTTGATACTTCCGGTAAAGCCTGTAAACCGTTTATTATGCCTCAAAAGAATCCAGACCATTATAATGCATTTCTTAAGTCGTATAATAGACCGGAATTCATTACAACGAAAATTCAGATCGATCCTCACGAACTGTCAAAATATGCAGGAAATGAAGCAGTTAAAGCTTCGTATAAAATACAAATAATGAATGTGAAATAATGAATTCGCTTTCTAAAAAAATGAAACTTAAAGTTAAATATAATCAGCCAATAAAATGATTTTTTAAAAAATAATAAATCAATTTGGCTCTGGATTCTAAATGTTAATCATCAAACATTCTTTTCTTCTGTTCTTTTGTTCAGATAATCTTTAGAAAAACTACTTGGGTTAATTCCAAATTCCTGGATAAAACACTTACTGAAATATTTTGGATCAGAAAAACCGGAACGCCATGAAATTTCATTTATTGTTTTATTGCCATTTGACAATATTAGTTTTGCAGCATAATTAAGTTTTGCTTTTTTTATGAAATCAACCGGTTTTATTGCAGTTGTTTCTATAATTCTACGATAGAATGAAGACCTGGACATATTCATCTTTTTTGAAAGGCTTGTTAATGTAAAGTTATCATTCTCAATATTTTCATAAATAATATTGAGACATTCTTTTATAAAGTCGCCTTCTGCCTGGTCCTTTGTATAAATGAGGTTTCTGAAAAATGGAGAGGGACAATAAAATTCCCTTAGTTTTTCCCTGTTTTCAATAAGATTTCTTATGTTGGATAATAAAACAAATTCATTAAATGGTTTGGTAACATAAGCATCAGCGCCGATGTCGAAGCTTTTAATAGTATTTTCCGGAGAGTCTATTGCTGTAAGCAGAACGACAGGAATATGGCATGTTGCCGCATGCTTTTTTACTTCTATACACAATTGCATCCCGTCCATAACGGGCATTAGTATATCACTCAAAATCAAATCAGGTATTTTCTTAATAGACAAGTTTAAACCTTCTCTGCCATCACGTGCTGTCAGTACATTATAGTATTTTCCGATAATGTTAACAATTACAGACTGAACATCCGGATTATCTTCGACAATTAGCACAGTTTTTTCATAATCAACAGCGGTAGCATTTTCAATATTAAGAATATCAGTCTTTTTAATTTTTTTATTATTAATTGCATCTGTAAAAGAATGGAATTGAGGGATTGAGATAAAAAATGTTGTACCCTGGTTCTCGATACTTTCAACCGTAATCTGTCCACCATGAAGATTTATTAGTTCCTTGCATAGAGCAAGCCCAACCCCAATTTTTTCATTATCTGATGTATAACTGGAATTATTTATCCTGTAAAAGCGGTTAAATAAAAGTGGTAATTCTCTTTTTGGAATTCCAACGCCTGTATCCTGTACTTTAATATTAATTTTTGAGTTTTCAGCTTTAAGTGACACAATTACAATACCGGATTTGTTGGTATATTTTATTGCGTTAGATAAAAGATTATACATAACTTTTTCAATAACGCCAAGGTCAAATTCTGCATATATTTCTTCAGGTATTTCAGTACGAAGTGTGATATTTTTATTTTTTGCCTGCTCCTCGAATGTTTCAGCAATATTTTTTATGAAATGAGATATATTAGCACTGTAAAAAGTAAGTTGATACTTATTTTCGTCGATACTGCGGAATTTTAGTATACTGTCAGTCAAACGTGCAAGCCGGTCAGTACTTCTTTGCAAAACTTTAATTTTTGTTCTGAGAGATTCATCATAAGTTGCATTAAGAATATCATTAATAGGATTTGTAATCAACGTAACAACTGTCCGTAATTCATGAGAAAGATCTGTAAACAATCGAAGCTTATTTTCTTTGGCCTCCTCAGCTACCATCAAAAAGTTTATTGAATCATCACGTTGTTTTGTTATTATTTGATTTTGTTCTCTAATTGTTTTGTTTTTTTCGTCGAGTATCTTATTCATCCGGCTTTTGTTTTTCCATGAAACAAAGGTTATTATCATTATTATAATCATCATAATTATTATGGAATAGGACATCAGTAATATAATATTCCTTCTATAAAGCAAATTCGAAATATTCTTAAGCTGTTCGTTTTGTTTGTCAATTTTAGCCTGTTGCTCGCGGATCTGCTGACCCTGAAGCCAGATAGTTCGTGCATTAGTATTATCAATCCGGAATGAACTTAAACTGATATTTTTTTCATAAGGTTTCCCTGAAAGTATATCTATCGCAAGCTGAATAGCTTTATCACCGCCTGTTGGATAGTAAATTGTACCATCAATAAAGCCTTTAATTACCATGTTCACACCTCCGTTAGGTGTATTCATACCGTCCACTCCTATAATAAATGTTTTGATTTTGTGTTTTCTTGCTGAAATCGAAGCGGCATTTGCCATGAAATCATTATGGGCGAAAATGAGATCGAAGTCTGTAAACGTTCTGAAAAGGCTGTCAGTAATTTCCAGAGTTTTTTCCTCAAGCCATGCGCCTTCAATAACTTTTGTTGTGATTATTTCTGGATATTTGTCAATAATTTCATGAAATCCTCTTGACCTTTCAATTGCCGGAGTGGAACCCTTTAAACCAGTAATCTCAAGAATCTTACCTTTACCTTTTAGCAACTCACTTGCAAAATAACCTGCCTCTTTGCCAACTAAAAGATTATCTGCCCCTATAAATGCCGAATACATTTGTGAGTTTATTTTCCTGTCAATTACAATTACAGGGATTCCTTTTTTATAAACTTCTTCAACAACTGGAGTTAATTCTGCAGCTTCATTAGGAGAAACAATAAGAATGTTAATACCCTGGGCAATAAGTTCTCTTATATCTTTAATTTGAGTGTCACTGTTATCGTTGGCATCTTTAACAATCAGTTTTATATCATAGTCGTTAAAAAAAGCAATTTCTCTCTTCATCTCTTCTACCATTGTCTTACGCCAATCATCAATCATGGTACATTGAGAGAATCCTATTATTATTTTTTTCTTTGGTTTAATTCCGGATTCGTTCGTACAACATGTCAAAAGAACTAAAAATGCCATAAGTAAATTCTTAATTTTTCCCATTTATAAATCTCCCTCATTAATATTTAATTGTTTCATTCTAAAGTTAAACTTCTACATTTTGGCCTAGATTTAACAAAAATAAGGTTTATTTCAATTAATTTTTATCTTGTAAATGCTTTTTCAATAGGAAAACAATAAGAAAAATATTGTTAATTTGGTAAAATTTAAAATTTATGTAACAAAAATGTTTTTAATATCATATATAATTATGTTTAATAGAATATTTCAGATATTTTTGTCTGATATATTATTGTATGATTAAGTACTGTTTGCAAAAATTTATAAATATATAAAAAGTAGTAATGAAATTATATTTTAAAGTATCCATTCTGGGGACTTTAGCATTATTGCTCTATTTAAGGGTTAATGCTCAATCTGGTAAAGTTCCTCCTTTCAGGATTATTCAGCCAGATGGAAAAATATTCAAGGCAGAGGAATTGCCTTTTGGAAAGCCTATCTTGATTGTTTATTTTTCTCCAGAGTGTGAGGAATGCCACAAACTTACATATGAATTACTAAACAGAATTAATGATTTGAAAAATGTTTCAATGGTTTTCATTACTTACACTTCTGTAGAATCTGTATCCAAATTTGTTATAGACAATAACCTTAGAAAATATACTAATATTTATATAGGAACAGAAGGTAATTATCTATTTGTACTAAAATATTATGATATTAAGCAATTTCCTTTTATAGCTTTATTTGATAAAGAAGGGAATCTGATTAAAAAATATTACAGTAAAGAAGTTAATTTGGATGATTTAATTGATCATTTAAAGGGGCTTTAATTTTTCTCTCTTATAGTTTTTTCTTATTCTAATCTCATGAGGGGTTAGTTCCCCGCTGCTTGCAGCGTTTTTTGTATCTTTGCATATATGAGTGAAAGCGAATATATACATAAATCACACAATGTATCGGTATTACTGTATCATTTTGTGTGTCTAGCGAAGTATAGGAAAGTTGTGTTTGACAGAGCGGTGGATGTAACTCTGAAAGATGTCTGACTTGAAATTGAGAAGCGCTATGAGGTTCATTTTCTTGAGATCGGGACTGACAAAAATCACGTTCATTTTTTGATTCAATCAGTACCGAACAAGAGTCCGACAAAAATCATCAGGATGTTGAAAGGTATCATAGCCAGAGAGATATTCAGAATTCACCCAGAGGTGAAAACACAACTGTGGGGAGGGGAGTTTTGGACAGATGGATATTTTGTCAACACAGTCAGCAAGTTTGGAGATGAGTCAACGATATCAAAATACGTCAGGGAGCAAGGAGTAGAAGAAGATTATATTGTTTTGCATCAAGAAAAACAGTTGGATTTGTTTTCAGATACTCCGTAGCTTGCTGCGGAGTAGTTCATTTTTATCAATTAATAGTATTCATCAATAAAAATATCAATGTCTTTATTGTTAAAGTGCTGCTTTAAAAAATATTCATTTAAACACAATAAATCATTTAGTTACTTATTAACAAAAGTATAATTTAACAATTTTTACTACTTTTTTGAATACATTTTCTCCATTTAATAGCATTTTCCCCTACTATTTTGATTTTTTTTTAGGCCATTTAGTTAAAGCTTGATTCTTATTTTTATAATACTTAGAATTAAGCCTATAGAATTATGCTTTTATCAGAAAATAAAAATAAAAATAAAGAAGTTAAGAAGATGAGGATTTTATGTATAGGAGAGATTCTTTGGGATATGTTGCCCACAGGGCCAAAGGCAGGAGGTGCTCCTATGAATGTTGCACTTCATTTGAAAAAATTTGGTATGGACGCAATTTTTGCGGGAAAAGTCGGGAATGATAAGTTGGGCCTTGATTTAATAAAATTTCTGGAATCTCAGGGTATGGATAAAAGTTTAATGCAGATCGATAATGAATTACCTACAAGTACTGTGCAAGTATATTTGGGAGATAATCACTTGGTTCGGTTTGAAATTGTTGACAATGTTGCATGGGATCGGATTGAACTTACAGAAGAATTAAAGAAGGCCGCCAAAGAATCAGATGTTATTATTTATGGGACTCTTGCGTCCAGACACTCTTTTACCAGAAATACTATAATAAATATTCTGGATGATAATTCTAATCTAAAACTTATTGATGTTAATCTGAGGCCCCCCTATAATAAAAAAGATGTTGTTGAGGACCTTCTTTCCAGAGCTGATATTGTAAAATTAAATGATGATGAATTGAAATTCATATCAAACTGGTATGATAAAAGATATAATGAAAGGGATCTTATTAAATGGTTTTTAGGAAAGTATAATTGTAAAATGATTTGTGTTACACGGGGGGCGAACGGCGCTATAATTTTTGACGGAAAGAAATTTTATGAACATCCAGGATATAAAGTTCAAGTAGTAGATACAGTTGGTTCAGGAGATGCTTTTTTGGCAGGTTTCCTTGCAATGAGGCTGTCAGGAGAGCAAATTGATAAATCATTGGATTTTGCTTGTGCAACAGGCGCTTTTGTTGCTTCAAAGGAAGGTGCAACGCCTGAATATGGAATAAACGAAATTTTAAAGATAACTAATAAGAAGATTTACAATAATAAACATGAATGACATGGTAAGGCGATGCTAATTTGGTTTTATTTAATATTTGTTATTTTATTGTTTATAAAATTTTTGGAAATAGAATGTTTTGTAGTATAGTAATATAGTAATATAGTAATAATGAAAATTAATTATGAAGTTATCAACTATAACCCACATATTATTAATAATAAAAAGATGACCATGAAAAAAAAGTTAATCAGGAGCAATAAGTTGCTCACCATTTTTCTTTTATTTATGTGTATAATGTTAAATGCAAACACTTATGCACAGCAGATTTCTATTACGGGTAAAGTGACAATAGCATCAACTAATGAACCTTTACCTGGTGCAACAGTTGTTGAAAAAGGCACGACAAATGGAACAACTACGGGAATTGATGGGAGCTATAAAATTAATGTACAGCCAAATGCAACATTGGTTTTTTCATTTGTCGGCATGGTTACACAGGAAATACCTGTTGGTCAGTCCACGAGAATTGATGTTTCTATGGTTGAATCTGTAGGAGTACTTGAAGAAATAGTCGTTACAGGTTATCAAACACAGAGAAAAGTAGATCTTACAGGTTCAATTTCAGTTGTGAATGTAAAGGAATTAGCAGAACGTCCTGCTGCCAATCCTATGCAGACATTACAAGGACGTGTTCCAGGTCTCTATATTGAGACATCAGGGGATCCTACTGGAAGAACCAGAACTCTCCTTATTAGAGGAATAAATACTCTTGGAGATAGGTCACCTCTATATATAATAGATGGTGTACCTACAAAAGACGCAAAAACGTTCAGTTATCTAGATCCAAACGCAATAGAATCAATGCAAGTTCTTAAGGATGCTGCAGCAGCATCAGTATATGGATCCAGAGCATCAAATGGTGTAATAATTGTTACAACAAAAAAAGGAAAGGGTAAATTAAAAATAGACTTTAGTTCAAGTCAAACTGCCCAAAATCTCACTCGTCGGTTAGCAGTCTGTAATACTGAGGAATATGGAAGGGCTCTATGGCAGGCTTCTATAAATGATGGGACTTCTCCTACTGCTCATGCATCACGTTATAGTTATGAATGGCATGTAGATCCAAGTGGAGTAGCTGTTTTGGATAAGGTTATCCCTGTTGAATGGATAGGTGGAACAGAAGAAAGCGGGATGAAAAGTGCGGACACAGACTGGCAGGATGTTGTTTTTCGTCAGGGATGGATAAATTCAAATGATCTTACGATTTCTGGCTCAACCGAACAAAGTTCATTACTTGTAAATCTTGGCTATCTTAAGAACAAAGGAGTAATAATGTATAACGATTTTGAAAAGATTTCAGGCAGAATTAACAGTTCAACTTCATTCTTTAATAAAAAGGTCACTTTTGGAGAAAACTTGAGCATCGCGAATACATCTGAAATTCCTTTAAGAGGAGATCATAATGGGCCAGGTATAGCAAATTTTAATAGTCAAACTGTAATTAGTAATACTTATTTTATGCAACCTATTCTACCTGTTTATTATGTAGATGGATTTCCTCACTTTTCCGGTCCTTATGGCTCAGGATTCTCAGATCGAAACAACCCATTACAGATATGTTGGTTAGGAAGAGATAACAGAGTAAAAGACCTATTATTGTTCGGGGATCTTTATCTTGAAATAGATCTCATAAAGAATTTAAAGTTAAGGTCAAGTTTTGGGATTAATTATGACGATAATACAAAATGGGCATTGGAAAGAACCTGGCAAGCTGGTTTTTTAGGACGCTCGATAAATTATTATGAAAAATTCAGGGGTGATCAATTCAACTGGAATTGGACAAATACAGCTAATTACAGACTTGTATTCAACAAACATACTGCAGATATTCTTTTGGGTATGGAAGCTATTGCGAATGATTATAAGACAATGCATGGATATAAGGAAGGGTTTGCCGATCAGAGCTATGAATATTTTACGGTGTTTTCTGCAGGTACTGGTGTTGACAATGTTTATGGAACATGGACAGGGAATCAGCTATTATCTTATTTTGGAAAAATTAATTACAACTGGGCTGACAGGTATCTTGTTTCAGCAACTGTTCGTTACGACGGTTCATCTCGTTTTGGGGAAGAGAATAGGTTTGGGCTTTTCCCGGCAGTATCATTGGGATGGAGAATCAATCAGGAACCATTTTTGGCTGATGTTAAATTTATTTCCAACCTCAAATTAAGAGCTGGTGCTGGAACAGTTGGAAACCAGGAAATAGGTGATGAGGCAAGGTTTGGTTTATATTCAACATATTATGGTGCTACATCAGGTAATCTAACACGCGGCACTGCTTATGATTTGAACGGAGCCGGAACAGGTAGCTTACCATCAGGGTATGTTCTGACTCAACTGGAAAACAAAAAACTTAAATGGGAATCAACTGATGAAGTAAATTTAGGATTAGATTTCGGCTTCCTGAATGAACGAATTACAGGATCTTTTGATTATTTCTTTCGGAAAACAAAAGATATACTTACAAGGCCACCTTATCCCGGCGCTATGGGAGAAGGCTCCTATCAGTATGTTAACGGTGCCACTATGGAAAACAAGGGCTTTGAACTCATTCTGGGTTACCGTGGTAAAACTAATGATTTCTCTTATAATGTTCAGGGATCAATAAGTTCTTTTCATGATAAAATTACATACCTTCCTGAATCAGTCGTAAGATCATACCCTGGAAATGTTGAAAAGACAATACTGGGAAGGTCAGTTACATCTGTGTTTGGATATATTACCGATGGGATTTTCCAGAACCAGGCAGAAGTTGATGCTCATTGTAATCAACCTGGGAAAGGAATTGGCAGGTTGCGCTATAAAGACCTGAATAATGACGGTAAAATAGATACTTACGATCAGGACTGGATTGGAGAGTCGCTTCCAAAATTTGAATATGGGATAAACGCAGACTTATCTTACAAGAACTTTTCTTTGACAATATTTGGGCAGGGAGTTTATGGAATAACAGTATATGATGGAGTAAAAGGCTCAACAGATTTCACGTTTGGACAAGGTATGAACTTCGGGAAACGTGTTCTGAAAGCATGGACGCCTCAAAATACAAGCTCTAAAATACCAATGTTATCACTAGTTAATAGTAATAATGAAACCAGGACATCGAACTATTTCTGGGTTAAGGGAGATTACTTTAAAGTAAGAAATGCAACTTTGAGTTATACACTTCCTAAAATTGTGTCCGACAAAATTAAAGTAGGAATGTTAAGAGTTTATATTATGGGAGAAAACTTTATTCTTCTGAGGCCGAAAGGTGATGATGCATTTACAGGTCCCGATCCCGAAACGCCGGGAACTATTTATCCTCGTCCTGTAAGCTATACGATAGGAATTAATCTTACAATATAATTTTAAATAAAAAATAATATTATGAAAAAACTAGTATATATCATTACAAGTACACTGGTAATTTTTATATTATCATGCACTGAAAGTTTTCTTGATTATACACCTAAAGGCAAAATAAACAGTGACATGTTGAATACTCCGGAAAATATCGACAAGCTAGTTACTGCTGCTTATTCTGCATTAGGTAATGATGACTGGCCTCAACCAATGTCCCACATGTGGCAATGGGGGAGTGTGCGTTCCGACGATGCATATAAAGGTGGAGGCAGTGTGCCCGACCAGGGCGAAATTGATATAATGGAACAATTCGTGCTTTTGACAACGTCATTGAATAAGCCAAATTTAGGATGGATTAATCTTTACGAAGGTATCGGAAGATGTAATGATGCATTGAGCAGAATTTCAAACCTAACTGAAGCACAATATCCTAACAAAGCTATAAGAACTGCTGAATGCCGTTTTCTTAGAGGGCATTTTTATTTTCTTCTTAAAGTTTTGTTTAAATATCCGGTATGGGTTGATGAAACGGTTCCGAGGGAAGAAATAAAAAAGATGACTAATAGGGAACTTACAAATGATCAACTTTGGGAAAAAATTGCTGAAGATTTCAAATATGCTGCCGATAATTTACCTATTAAACAATCTCAGGTAGGGAGGGCTAGTAAAACTGCTGCATGGGCTTATCTCGCCAAAGTAAGGCTTTATCAGGCTTATGAACAGGATGAGCAGAATAATGTAACTCAAATTAACACTGCAAGGCTTCAGGAAGTTGTTAAATTATGCGATAGCGTAATTAATTCAGGAAAACATGAATTATCAAAAGATTTTGCAGAGAATTTTTTAAGAGAATATGAAAATGGGAAAGAATCAATATTTGCTATTCAATTTTCGGTTGATGACGGGACGTTACATGGACGTCTAAATAAAGCAACTGGTTTGAATTATAATATGGCCCCACAGTTTGGATGCTGTGATTTTCATAATCCGAGTCAGAACCTTGTGAATGCATTCAAAACAGATGCAAATGGTCTGCCAATGTTTGATACATTCAATGATGTTTCAATGAAGGATTCAATTGATTTCAGAACTAATGGTGTAGATCCAAGGCTTGATCATACAGTTGGTATTGTATCACATCCGTTTAAATATGATCCTGAATGGATAATGCAGAAAAACTGGCGTAGAGCTCCTCATGTTTATGGGTACTATTCACCAATGAAGGAAATAGTTCATTATAAAGATCCTTCCTTTAGAAAATATGGTGCATTTCATGCGAGCGCGTTAAATTTTGATGTTATAAGATACGCTGATGTTCTTTTATGGAAAGCCGAAGCCCTTATTGAATTGGGTCGCCAAGCAGAGGCTTTACCGCTCATTAATGAGGTGAGAACAAGGGCAGCAAATAGCACTTCTAGGCTAAAATATTCCGATGGATTACCTGTTTCAAATTATCGTATCAGTACATATCAGGATGGAGTAAATTGTATATGGACACAGGATTTTGCGCGTAAAGCTCTTCAGTTTGAAAGAAGACTAGAATTTGCAACCGAAAGCCCACGTTTCTTTGACCTAGTTCGTTGGGGTATTGCCGCAGAAACACTAAATTCATACTTTGCAGTTGAAAAAACAAGATATTCTTTTCTTATTGCAGCTTACTTTAAGAAAAATAGAGATGAATATCTTCCAATTCCACAACAGCAAATTGATCTGGTTGAGGGTATTTACACTCAAAATTATGGGTGGTAATTTATAAATATATTAAAAATTATTATGCAGGTATTATGGTAATGGAAGTCTAATTTTGATTAAAGTATCAGAATATTTAAGGTTAAGGTTAGGGTTAGTAAATATATCTTTATAAACTGCTTCCATTACCTTCTTCCTGCATATTTGAAAATCATATTTTACATTTTAATATAATAATTAAAACCATTAAATATCAAGAGCATTTTTTGCATAAGTAATTAAATTTAAATCTAAAACCTACCAATTATGAAGAAAAAAATATCATATACTGTATGGCAAATTCCAATATTAATTTTTCTACTTATATTTTTTGGAGATTTGCAGTCTTTAAGAGGACAGAATAAAATACCTGATTATACATCAAAAGTACCCAAATATGTATTTGCAAATACTTTAGAGGAACAAGAAGAACAGCTTAAAAACAATCCATTAGTGCTTCGTTTTGCTGAGTCAAGACGAAGACAGGCTTCCGACCGTTATCGCCCAATATATCATTTTGTTAGTCCAGAAAGTACTCTTAATGATCCTAATGGTTTATGCTTCTGGCAAGGAAATTGGCATTTGTTTTATCAGGGATATCCACCAGAAGACAAAAGACAACATTGGGGGCATACTATTAGCAAAGATTTAATACACTGGAAGGACCTACCATATGCTATTTATCCTGGGCCAGAGCGTGCAGTTTTTTCTGGTAGTACACTAGTTGACAGTAATAGAGTGATCGCCATGTATCACGGCACAGAAGTTGGGAATATGGTAGCAATTTCAAATGATCCTTTGCTTCTTAACTGGAAGAAAACAACAACTGACAGGGCTGCCATCCCTCTACTTTCGGATTCAGGATTTCCTTTGCCTTATAGTGTATTTGATCCGTGCATCTGGAAGAAAGATGGAGTTTTTTATGCACTTTCTGCAGGCAGAGCACCAAAAGGGCCAGGAGGACGACAAATTGCGGAGTGTTACCTTTTCAGATCAAAAGACTTAGTTCATTGGCAATATCTTCATGAATTTGTAAAAAATGACAGATTTACATTAATAGGTGATGATTACGCCTGTCCTTATTTCTGGCCTATTGGGGACCGTCATATTTTATTATTTTTCAGTCATATGAGTGGAGGGCAGTATTTATTAGGCGATTATGATGTAAAGAGGGATAAGTTTATTGTTACTCATGGAGGCAAATTCAATTTTGGACCTGCTACACCTTCAGGAGTTCACGCACCTTCAGCAACTCCAGACGGCAAAGGAGGTATCATTGTTATATTTAATATGAATCCTGGAAAACCTACTGGTGAGTGGAATCAAATTTTTTCACTCCCTCGAAGACTTACGCTCTCTCCAAATAATGAGATTCTCCAGGAGCCAGCTGGAGATATTGAATCATTAAGAAGTGCAAACCAAAAAGTGAAATCAACAAAGCTGCCTGCAAACAAAGAAATTGTGTTTAAAAGTATACGTGGAAATGCTATAGAGATAAATCTTGAAATTGATCCGAAAGATGCTCCTGGAATAGAAATAAATGTTTTGCGCTCGCCAGACAAGGAGGAATATACACAAATACTATTTTTTAGAGAAAAAGGCATGGGCACTGGACGTGATTATCGTTATGGGGAAATAGCAAGGGTTCAAGGTGTTACAAATACCTTGAAAGAACAGACTACTGTTTCTCCTCCTTTTTCTTCCTCTCAGTTAGTGGTGAGAGAAAGCTTGATTTCAATACAAACTTTATTTGCTTCTTTGCATCCTGATGTCCAACCAAGAGGCCCTGAAACAGGTTCTTTTCTTATGAAACCAAATGAGACACTTAAACTTAGGATTTTTATTGACAAAAGTATTGTGGAGGTTTTTGCAAATGGTAAGCAATGTGTTGCAGTAAGGGTATATCCAAGCAGAGATGATAGTGTTGGTTTTTCAATTTGTTCTCATGGAAAGGATAGTGAATTGAAATCCCTCGAAGCGTGGCAAATGAAAAATATATATCAAGATTAATAGATTATATTTTAATATGTTTCAAAGTATTCAAAAATTAAATAATAGAAAAACTTACTATTTTATATTAATATTATATGGGGAAAAAATCAAATATAGTGTTATATAGTGCATTAATTGCAGGGCTATCAGGATTATTAATGGGTTTCAATACGGCTGTAATTTCAGGTGTAGAAAAAAGCATTCAACAAATTTTTTCTTTAAATCAGTTCTGGCAGGGCTTTACTGTAGCAATTGCAATAATTGGTGCGATGCTCGGTGCTTTAACAGCGGGCAAACCAGCTGACCTTTTTGGTAGGAAACAAACTCTTTTTATTATTGCATTGCTTTTTCTTTTATCTGGGCTTGGCTCAGCATTATCCAATCATTGGACAGGATTTCTAATATATCGTTTTCTAGGAGGACTGGCTGTGGGTGCCGCCACAATAGTTGGGCCTATGTATATTGCTGAAATCTCACCAGCTGAGAAACGTGGACGGCTTGTATTAATTTTTCAGATTAATGTTGTTACGGGCCTTTTATTAGCATATATTTCAAATTATGTTATTTCGCTATTTGTTGAGCAGAATGCATGGAGATGGATGTTAAGCATTCAAACTATTCCAGCTATATTGTTTATAACATTCATACCTTTTATCCCGCAAACACCTAGATGGTTGCTTATAAGAAATGAACGTGAAAAAGCTATTATGATATTAGAAAAATTGGGAGAAAAAAATGCTGAAGAACAGATTTCAATAATAGAAAAATCTCTTAATTCCGAAAAGGCACTTAAATCTGAACGTCTTTTTACAAAACAACTTACTTTGCCGATTGTTTTAGCAATTTTGGTAGCCTTCTTTAACCAGTTTTCAGGTATTAACGCTATAATGTATTATGCACCAAGAATATTTGAAATATCCGGACTCAACCATGCGTCCTCTCTCTTCCAGTCAATTACACTTGGACTAACTAATCTTATTTTTACCCTTTTAGCATCATTATTTATTGATAAAATTGGCAGGAAAAAACTTCTAATGATCGGGTCTGTAGGGATGGTAGTTATGCTTACCTTGGTTGCTGTTGCATTTATTTTTGAAAAAATTGGTGGAACAGTTATTCTTCTCGGACTTATAGGGTTTTTAGCTTTTTTTGCCTCATCACAAGGCGCAGTTATATGGGTCTACATTTCAGAAATATTTCCGAATAAAGTTAGAGCAAAAGGTCAAACTCTTGGCGGATTTACTCACTGGATTCTAGCAGCTTTTATTTCATGGTTATTTCCGGTAATTACTAAAGACAATTCTATTTTTACGGGCTATGCTTTTGCATTTTTCGCGCTTATGATGCTAATACAATTTATTGTAGTAAAAAAGCTTTTCCCTGAAACAAAAGGAAAAGCTCTGGAGCAAATCCAAAATGAGTTTGGTCTGTAATAGAATGAATAAATTTGTTTTAATTAATTTTAAAAATTTTCAGCCATGAAATTGTATAAAGAAATATCATTTTTATTTATTTTTTGTCTTTTTCTATTCTCGTGTCAAAAAGCAGACATACAAGTTGCTGATTTTGAAGGTCCAGATTATGGATCGTGGATTTTAAAAGGAGAGGCATTTGGCACAGTTCCTGCAAAAGTTAACATGGATGAGGAGAAAGCGTCAGAAATTAGCAAAAGATGGGTTGACATTAATAAAAGAAAGCTTAATATTATTAAGCAGGGTTATATTAACACTTCAGTGGTAAATCCTAATGGAACAGGTAATATTACTTCTCCAAGTTATAAAGTACGACATCGATATCTTGTATTTTTATATACAAGCGGCGAATTCCCCGGAAAGCTTGGAGTTAATATATTAAAAGATGGAGAAGTAGTGCAGTCAATTACAGGAAATGGTTCTCCTGCACTTGAATGGCGTTACTTTGACCTAAAAGATTTAAAAGGAAGCGAAATAAAAATACAATTAATAGATAATATTAATGAAAGGGGTGGTAGTTTACAGGCAGATTGTTTCTATTTTTCAAATATTCTTCCAGTAATTGATAAGAAATTGGAACTACAGATTAAAGGTAAATATATCAATTTGCCTGTTCGTACCGGCGACCCAGTAAAACGTATGAAGATAGAGATTGGTAATAAAACAATTGATGAATTTACAATTGAGTTAGCAGACTCTTTCCCGCAATTTTATGTTTTTGTAGATGTAGAACCCTTTAAGGGAAAGAAAGCAGTAATTACAGCACTTTCTCTTGAGAAAACGAGTAAAGCATTTGATTTTATTTCAGTTGATGATAACATAAAAGGCTCAGAGAACCTTTATAATGAAAGCTTGCGCCAACAAATACATTTTTCATCTCGAAGGGGATGGAACAATGATCCTAATGGTCTTGTATATTATAAAGGAGAATATCATCTTTTCTACCAGCATAATCCCTATGGATGGAGTTGGGGAAACATGCACTGGGGGCATGCAGTAAGTAATGATCTTGTCCACTGGAAAGAGTTACCTATAGCAATTTATCCATTAAAATTTAACGACTGGGTGTTTTCAGGGAGCGCAATTATGGATTTTGAAAATACTTCAGGTTTTAAATCGGGAGATGAAGCTGTCATGGTTGCAGCATTTACGAGTACTGGAAGAGGAGAAGCTATTGCTTTTAGCAATGACAAAGGAAGAACATTTAACGATTATGAAGGAAATCCTGTAATTAAACATCAGGGACGCGATCCTAAGATAATATGGTTTGAACCAGCTAAGCATTGGGTTATAGCAGTGTATCATGAAGAAGAAGGAAGACGTTGGATTGCTTTTTATACTTCTTATAATCTTAAAGAATGGACTTACCAGTCTAAAGTTGAAGGCTTCTTTGAATGCCCTGAATTATTTGAACTTCCTGTTGACGGGAATCCTTTAAAATCAAAATGGGTACTTTATGCTGGTGATGGTGCTTATGTAATCGGGTCTTTTAATGGAAAGGAATTTAAAACGGAGTCGTCCAAAATTCCAAATAATTATGGGAATTGCTTTTATGCATCACAGACATATAATAATATTCCAAAAGAAGACGGACGTCGAATCCAGATTGCATGGGGGCAAGTTAACACACCTGGTATGCCATTCAACCAATGTATGCTGTTCCCAACATCTTTGACATTAAGATCAACAAAAGATGGCATAAGGTTATTCACTGAACCAGTAAAAGAAATTGAATTATTACATACTAAAGAATGGAGTAGAGAAAATTTGGTTATAGAACCTGGAAATAATCCTTTAAGCGGAATGAATAGTGAGTTATATCATATTAAAGGCAGTTTCAAAATTGGGAAGAAATCATTGATAGGATTTAATATTCATGGTGCCGAAATTGTATATGATGCCATAAAAAATGAACTTAAGTGCATGGATAAAAAGGCAGATTGTAAAAATGAAGGTGGGAAAATATTTTTTGAAATAATTGTTGACAGGAATACAATCGAAATTTTTTGCAATCACGGGAATGTTTATATGCCAATCGCACGAGACTTGACAAAGGATTATGGACTTACACTTATTTGTAAAAATGAAAAAGTAGTAGCTGAAAATTTGAAGATATTTGAATTGAATTCAATATGGAAGTAAAACATTAATAAAAAAAAATATTAGAATTAGAACAAGTTATAGGTTTATTTACAATCTATAACTAACTGTTTATTCCGGACAAACTGAGTCACCGTTCCGGCTCAAATTGAGACACCTATTTTAACGGTGGATTTGCAAGGTAAATTTAATCATTTTTTTCTGGTTTTTTCTTTCTTAATGATTCTTAATGATTCTCCTTTTAATTCTATTCTGTGTGCATTTCCTGGCAATCTGTCCATTATTACATCGGCCCCGAGCACTCGGGGTCCACATATAAACTCGTACCATTTAGATATCGGTAGCTGAGATGTTATTATTGTTGATTTTTTCCCGTATCTGTCTTCGAGTATTTGGAGGATTGCCAGTCTGGTTATATTGTCCAGGGGTGTCAGGCCGAATTCATCAAGTATCAATAAATGAGTTTTTTCGATTTGATTAAGCAGAGTAATAAATGTTCCATCGAGTTTGGACTGAGACACTTTTTCGAGAAAGCGATTCATACCAAAGTAAATAACCCGGTAACCCAGCGAACAAGCCTGACGACCCAGGGCACAGGCCAGATAGCTTTTACCAGATCCGGTAGCTCCGGTTATAAGTATATTTTCGGCTCGCTGAATAAACACCTCATCAGCAAGCCTTATGAGCTGCTCAGAAGTTATATTACGGGCAGCACTGCAATAGACCTGCTCAAGGATAGCGTTATAGCGAAGTTTGCTTTGCCTGAGACAAAGTTGTGTTTTCCGGTTAACTCTCTCCTGCAACTCAGCTTCCGCCATCTGAGGCACAAGCATATCAAAAGATACCTGTTCATGCAATGGCACAGAAAGAGCTGCTTCATAGGCTCTGGCCATACCATGCAACCAGACTATAAAATGTCTCATTGCGCATCATTGCATTTATCCTCTGGTATGAGAGATGAACGCTCTTTTCAACCGATGGCTTATCTTTTGGTTTTGCCACTCTTGCGGCTTTCAGGCAGGTGTTATAGTGAACAGCCCATTGCTCAAAGAGTTGTGTAAATGACGGTTCATAACGGCTCGATTGTGTCACTACCTGTCTCATATTATCTGTAAGTGTTATCCTTGCAACTCCTCCAAAGTATTCTAAGGCACGGTTCATGGCCGGCAGGCAGGTGAACCAGCTTCGCCGAGTCAAGAGGCTCTATATAACTAAAGGAACTATAAGGTAATGTACATACCAATACCGGACACTCGATAACCTCACCTGTTGAACGATCAATATAGCTCATCTTTTCCCCAGCAAAATCGAACTCGAGAAGCTCTCCGGGTGAATATGTATTATGATAAACAGGACTCTTTTTATTCCTGTGTCTGGAAAGCAGATAACAAAACTGCGAATAACTGTATCCTTCAGGTTCCACCTGGCGATATTCCTTCCAGAGAAGTTCACGCGTTACACCGGTGCGGTTAAGTTCATTTAAATAATAATCAATATGGTCATCTAGATACCTGCGCCTTAGGCCTGGTTCCTTAACAATCTCACAATTGTAAGCAAACCCTGAAAGTTCTGTATCGGACAACTGCAGCAAATCAGTGTAACTTTTACCTGACACGTAAAAACGTCTCTCATAAGAATCGATGGTATTGCGGCTTATCCCCGTCTGACGGCTGATCTCACGCTTACTGTAACCATCATCCGTCGTACTTGTAATATACTCTTTGGTTTATTTGCCATGTTAATCGTTTTTTCAACCAAATTAACACGACTGTTTGTTACAAATCCACCGCTTTCGAATTGGCTCACTTTCTGCCGGAATGTCAGTAGAAACAAACCTACTTAAAGTGGCTCAGTTTACTCCGGAATAAATGGCTCACATTGCTCCGGAATAAGTGGCTCAGTTTAGACCGGATTACTCACTAACAATAAAGATAAATTTTTCTTTTAGTTTCCGTAGGTAAATTTTATTAGTAATTTTGTTTATTTTAAAACAATTATTTTTCTTGAACTAAGTAAATTTTACTTGTTTAAAAATTACTAATTCATCTGTAACCTATGAAGAAACTTGTTCTTTTATTACTCTGTATTTTCTCTATTGGCATTTCATTTGGCCAGGAGCAGAAAGTTATTAGCCGGCTCGAGACAATTAATGTTGCTACCGGGAAACGCACTCTTGTAAAACAATTCGATACACGAATCGAGGCTCCTAACTGGACTCCCGACGGAAAATTCCTTGTTTATAACAGCAACGGTCTTATTTATAAAATCCCTGTAAAGGGAGGTGAACCTGAACAGATAAACACTGGATCAATTAAAACGTGTAATAACGACCATGTTTTGTCTTTCGACGGAAAATTATTAGGTATAAGTGCACGAGGGCCTGCCGGAAGCTCACAGGTTTTTATTCTGCCTTTTTCAGGCGGTGAACCTGAGCTGATTACAGAAAAAGCACCAAGCTATTTACATGGAATCTCACCTGACAGTAAACAACTGGCTTATTGTGCCAGCAGAAATGGAAACTTCGATGTTTATGTAATACCTGTTGAAGGTGGAGAAGAAAAAAGACTTACCGATGCCGAAGGCCTGGATGATGGACCCGAATATTCTCCCGACGGTAAATACATCTGGTTTAACTCCGTAAGAACCGGACTGATGCAAGCTTGGCGAATGAAAACCGACGGAAGTGAACAAACTCAAATGACATTCGATGAGGCCAATACCTGGTTCCCCCATGTGTCGCCTAACGGGAAACTGATTGTAATGATTGTTTACTACAAAGGAGATGTTGACCCAGGTTCTCATCCTGCCAATAAAAACGTGGAAATTCGTATTATGCCATCAAAAGGTGGAAAACCTGAAACACTTCTAAAACTGTTCGGTGGACAGGGTACCATGAATGTAAACTCGTGGTCGCCCAATAGCAAAAAAATAGCTTTTGTCAGTTATGAACTGGTTGAATAAATTAAACATAATATTCTGCTAATATATTTTTTATGTGGGATTTTATTTCCCCTTTCCCTTTATAATAATAAATAAGGTGTAAATCAAAATCTTCAGATCAATAAGCAAACTCATTTTGTCAATATAGATAAGATCATACTCTAACCTTCTAATCATCTGATCTACATCCGATGCATAGCCATATTTAACCTGTCCCCAAGATGTAATCCCGGGTTTAACCTTTAAAAGCCTCATGAAATGTGGCACTTTCTTAACTATTAGATCAATATAGAATTGCCTTTCAGGCCGTGGACCGACAAGCGACATATCACCTTTAAGTACATTGATAAGATTGGGAATTTCATCGAGCCTGTGCTTACGCATAAAATAGCCGACCGGTGTTATCCTCTTATCATCTACACTTGAAAGTACAGGGCCATCAGGCTCGGCATTGACATACATAGTCCTGAACTTATAAATCAAAAACGGCCTCCCATTCCTGCCAATTCTCTCCTGCTTATAGATGACCGGCCCTTTACTCGATAGCTTAACCGCAACAGCCAAAACACCTGCCAGAGGAGAAAGGATTATAAGAAGTACTAAAGATATTGTGAAATCCATTATATTTTTGACATTCAACTGAAAAGGAGAAATAGTACGGTTGGGAATTTCAAATAAGGGTGTGCCGTAAATAGCTGTATTTTTAATTTTACCGGTAAGAATGTCTTTCAATGAGGGTATTCCTTTTATTGTTACATTGGTTAATTGCAGTTCACCAATTATTCTAAGAACTTCATACGAATCATTATTTTCAGTAGCTATAATTACCTCCTCTATTCCATTCTCATTTATAACTTTAATGATATCTTCAATATTTCCAAGACATTTCAAGTTATTCAATGACTGGTGATTTTCATTTTTATTCATTTTTATATAACCACTTATAATATTGCCACTTCGTATTTCTTCTTCTGTAATCTTTCTGAGAACTTCGGCCGCCTTCTCTCCGGAACCAATAAGAAGAGTCTTAAATCCAATTTTTCCTTTATGAACTTTATCGGCTATAATCGTTGTTATTACAACTCGTGGAATATATGTCAGGAAAAACTGAAGACAAAATAACAATAAAAGTAAATTTATATATAACGAATTATCTGTCAGATATTTGCCTGCAATAAGAATTAAAAAAAGAATAATTACACCAGGAATTGTTATTGCAAGAGAATAAAATAATTCCTGAAGTCTTGAACGCTTAAAGGAGACAATATAAAATCCTGAGAGAAAAAAAATAAATACCCATGAAATTGAAATAAGCATTGAAGTTTTTAAACGAGGCCAGTTTAAAATATTGATGAATGTAAAACCTTTTTCACCAAACAAACCGGTAACTGAACAAAAAATGATCCAGGCTGCCGCCGATCCTATCAGATCAAAAAATAAATATGCAATTGCTAGCTTCCATTTATTCATAATAAAATAACGTTTTGAGATAATTGTTAATTGTTTTAAATCGCTCAAAACACTTGTCCGGAGGAATTCATTTTCAATCCTTCAAATATACAAGGACAATTTTCTTATTTTTGTTTTTGATTACATCTATTTTTTTTACATGAACGATTCATTTGAAGCTAAGGGATTAAGGGAAAAACTCGTTGAAAACCTGAGGCTTAAAGGGATTGATGATGAGGAAGTTTTGAGAGCAATGAGAACGGTTCCTCGTCATTTGTTTATGGATCCTGCCTTTCTTCATCATGCTTATACTGACAAAGCCTTTCCGATTGCCGCAGGACAAACGATCTCACAACCTTATACCGTCGCAGTTCAAACCAGTCTTCTTAAAGTGAAAAAAAGAGATAAAGTGCTTGAAATAGGAACAGGTTCAGGCTATCAGGCGGCAATACTTGCCGAAATGGGGGTAAGAGTTTACACGATTGAAAGATGCCGGATATTATTCCTTAAAGCACAACAAAATATTGCAGGACTCGGATATAATATCCATTTTTTTTATGGCGACGGATATGAAGGGAAACCACAATATGGGCCTTACGACGGAATATTAATAACTGCTGCAACCAGAGAAATCCCACCAAAACTTCTTGAACAACTTAAAATAGGCGGAAGACTGGTGGTTCCTCTCGGGGGAGACGATTTTCAAGTCATGACTCTTGCAATCCGGACAGGAACCGATAAATACGAATACTCATCTCATGGTACATTTGTTTTTGTACCAATGATTAAAGGTACAACCGATTAATATTCAATCATTATGAAAATATATAGAAGAGTGTTTTCACCTATAGAAGTAAATACTTATATTATTGCCGACCCTTCAGGTAATTGTATAATAATAGATTGCGGTTGCTATGATAACGAAGAGTTTGGAAAACTAAAATTCCTTTTGGAATCTAAAAAACTGACACCAGTTTTGCTTCTTAACACACACTGCCATTTCGATCATGTTTTTGGAAATCACTTAATGCTCGAATATTTTAACTTGAAGACCGTTTGCAATGAAGAAGAAATTTCGAACCTGAAAAATGCACCTCTATTTGCAGGAATGTGCGGCCTTAATATGAATATGCCTCCCGACCCTGATCACTTTATTAAAGATGGCGAATATATAACGGCTGGGAATATCACTTTAAAAGCGCTCCATGTTCCGGGGCATACCAGGGGAAGTATGGCTTATTACTGTAAAGAAGAATCATGCATTTTTACAGGAGATGCTTTATTCGCAGGCCAGATAGGACGTTGCGATTTGCCAGGAGGAGACCAACAGATGCTTATTAAAAGCATTAAAGAGAAAATTCTTACTCTTCCTCCTTCAACTATAGTATATCCAGGCCATGGGAAACATACAACTATTGAAAATGAGTTGATAAATAATCCATGGCTTAAATAATATTTTATAGTTTTTTATAGCATCAATTAAGTACTTTTAATGTTCAGATGATGCTCTCATAGCTTACGTAAATCTTATTAAGTAATTTTTAATCAATCATATAATGACAACTGAAAAATTTTCTGAACGACATATTGGTCCACGGGAACACGAACTTCCGGCAATGCTGAAAACTATTGGCGTTGATTCGCTGGATGAAATGATCGAAAAGGTTATGCCGGATTCGATAAGGCTAAAAAAACAACTCAATCTACAGCCTGCCATGACTGAATATCAGTATCTCAAGTATTTAAGAAAACTTGGTTCAATGAATAAACAGCTAAGATCTTTTATAGGCCAGGGTTATTACGGAGTGTCTGTTCCATCGGTTATAATACGCAATGTACTTGAAAATCCTTCATGGTACTCATCATACACACCTTATCAGGCTGAGATTTCTCAGGGTAGGCTTGAGGCTTTGCTTAATTTCCAGACGGTTATTATAGAGCTCACAGGTATGGAAGTTGCTAATGCTTCCTTGCTTGACGAATCTACTGCAGCAGCCGAAGCCATGATAATGATGTTCAATACTCGTTCGAAAGAGGCGGTAAAGATAAATGCCAGGAAATTTTTTGTAGATGAAGATATTTTCCTTCAGACTATGGATGTACTTAAAACTCGTTCAGCTCCTCTCGGCATCGAAATTGTTACCGGCAGATTCGATGAAATTCAAATTGATTCCTCATTTTTCGGAGCACTGGTGCAGTATCCTTCTGCCTCCGGAGAGATACACGATTATAAAGATTTTGCAGAAAAAGTACATTCTTCCGGAGCCCTTCTCGGCGTCGCAGCCGATCTGATGAGCCTTGCAATACTTGTTCCGCCCGGAGAATGGGGTGCCGACATAGTAGTGGGTTCGACTCAGAGGTTCGGACTTCCAATGAGCTACGGCGGCCCTCATGCCGGCTTTTTTGCATCAAAAGACGAGTTCAAACGAAATATGCCCGGAAGAATAATAGGAGTCTCGATTGACTCGAACGGAGATTTTGCCATTAGAATGGCACTTCAGACAAGAGAACAACATATTAAACGCGAAAGAGCAACATCGAATATATGTACATCTCAGGCACTGCTTGCAATCATGTCGGGAATGTTCGCGCAGTACCACGGCCCAAAAGGCCTTAAAAGAATTGCCTGGCAGATCCACTCCGCTGCATATACTCTTTCCGAAGAACTGAAAAAATCAGGATTCGAAAATGTAAACAACCGTTTTTTCGATACTGTAAAAATAATACTCCCTTCCCATTTACAACAGGCCGAGCTGAAACAAGTGGCAATCGAAGCAGGAATGAATTTCTGGTATCCCGATGAAAAATCTGTTTCGATTAGCACTGACGAGATAACAACCATTGAAGAAGTAAATCAAATATTGTCTGTTTTTGCAATATTTTCAGGGAGAAAAATTGAAAACGTGACAGAATTCCTCAATAGCCATGTTATTGAAAAGAAATTCAAACGCCAATCAGAGTTTCTTAAGGAATCCGTTTTCAATATGTATCACAGTGAAACAGCCATAATGCGGTATATCAAAATGCTCGAAAGAAAAGATATCTCTCTTACACACTGCATGATTTCACTTGGTTCATGTACTATGAAGCTTAGTTCAGCCACCTCGATGTTTGCAATGAGCTGGCCGGAATTTGCAAACATTCATCCATTTGTTCCTGCCGAACAGGCTGAAGGTTATCATAAACTTATAGACGAACTTGGCAATGCACTTAAGGAGATAACAGGCTTTCCGGCAATTTCCTTTATGCCGAATTCAGGCGCTGCCGGCGAATATACCGGATTGCTGATCATCCGACGGTATCATCAAAGCAGGGGGGAAGAACACCGAAATGTTGCATTGATACCTTCGTCAGCTCACGGGACAAATCCTGCAAGCGCAGTTATGGCGGGCATGAAGGTAGTTGTTGTCGAATGTGATGAAAATGGCAATATAAGTGTGGATGACCTTCGCAAGAAAGCTGAAGATAACAGAGAAAACCTTTCATGTTTTATGATAACTTATCCTTCAACACATGGAGTATTCGAGGAAGCAATTATTGAGATGGTCAAAATCATTCATGAAAATGGCGGGCTGGTTTATATGGACGGAGCGAATCTGAATGCCCAGGCAGGACTGACCAGCCCGGGACTAATAGGCGCCGATGTATGCCATCTAAATTTGCACAAGACTTTTGGCATTCCGCATGGCGGAGGCGGCCCAGGTGTAGGTCCAATCCTTGTAAATGAGAAACTGGCGGATTTCCTTCCACGTCACCCTGTAATTAATACGGGTGGCCGACAGGGAATCACTGCTGTGGCCGGCGCACCATTCGGTTCTGCTCATATACTAACAATAGCACATGCATATATTAGGATGATGGGAGCTGGCGGACTGACTGATGCCACAAAATATGCAATACTGAATGCAAACTATATTTCCGCTTCCCTCAAAGGATGGTTTAAAACTCTATATACCGGCAAGAACGGAATGGTTGCGCATGAGATGATACTCGACTGCAGAGAATTCAGGAACGAAGCAGGAGTGACTGAACTCGATATCGCAAAACGCCTTATGGATTACGGATTCCATGCCCCGACTCTATCCTTTCCAGTACATGGTACTCTGATGATAGAACCTACAGAATCGGAACCTCTTCAGGAACTCGATAAATTCATTGCAGCAATGAAATCTATCCATAATGAGATAAAAGAGATTGCCGAAGGCAAAGCTTCAAAAGAGCTCAATGTTCTGAAAAATGCACCTTTTACTCAGAAAGCTGTAATATGTGACGAGTGGAAATATGATTTCAACAGACAAAAAGCGGCTTTCCCGGCAGAATGGCTTTATGAAAATAAATTCTGGCCGGCGGTAGGCCGAATAGACGATGGTTACGGCGATAGAAATTTTATGTGTACCTGCATCCCGATAGATAAACAGAGACAGGAAACTTTAAAGACCTTTCAGGAATGACCGATAAACAATGGAACGATCTTCTCACTGTGATAGATGGGAAAGAAATTGGCTATCAGCCTTATGGATTCATAATAGATAGCCCATGGATACCAGGCTGGTACGGAATATCAAATATTCAATATTATGCTTCCGATAAGCACTGGCTGGATGCAAATCTAAAGGCCTGTGAGCTTTTCCCCGACGTATGGTTCCTCCCCGGATTCTGGTCAGAATACGGCATGTGTACCGAACCATCCGCCTTCGGCGCAAAAATGATATGGCTCGAACAAAGCCTTCCTCATGCTGAAAAAGTAATTAAGAACATTGAAGATATTGCATATATGTCCATTCCTGATGTTACAACTGATGGACTTCTGCCATTTATGATAAACAGGCTGAAAGAGAACGAGAGAGAAATCCTTAATAAAGGACATAAAATAAGATTTGCAGTTTCAAGAGGTCCGCTCAACATAGCAAGTTTCCTGATGGGAACCACAGAATTAATGTTGAGTCTGGCAATGAATCCATTGGAAGCAAAAAATCTAATCGATAAAATCACAGAGTTTATTTGCAACTGGCTGAAATACCAGAAAGAGTGTTTTCCTACGATAGATGGCATTTTTGTGCTCGACGACCTGATGGGCTTTATCGGTGAGGAAGAGCTCTGCGAATATGCTGTACCATCATTCCGTAAAATATTCTCTGCCTTCGATAGCAAAGTAAGGTTCCTTCATAATGACGCAAATGGTTTGATAACTGCAAAACACCTTGCCGAAATGAACGTAAATATGTTCAATTTTTCGTTCGAACATCCAATGGGAAGGATAAGAGAACTTGCCGGCCCTGAAATAGTTCTCGTGGGAAATATCCCGCCGCGCGATGTGATGGCAGCCGGAACGCCTGAACAGGTAATAGAAGCAGTTAAAAAAGCTGCTTGCGAAATTAAAGATTACCAGCGTATTATCTGGTCAACTGGAGGTGGCATGCCCCATGGCGTAAATAATGAAAATATATATACCTTTATTGCAGCAGTAAGAAAATTTATAAAATAAATTGCATTATGAAAAAAACCTTATTACTGTTTTTAATTTTTTCTTTATCTATGTCAGCTTTCTCCCAGAGAAAAGAACTGATTCGGCTTTCTGTTGAAGCAGGAAATTATCAGAGAGTAAATTCACCTGTAAGTTTGGATATGTCATTTTTAAGTGTACCTGATACACTTTCTCTTCAGCTTTATGAAGTGGTTAAAGGAAAACTAATAGAAGTGCCTTCGCAGATAGAGTATTGTTATTTTCCCAGATTGTGGTGGATAATGTCGGGTATAACACCTCCAGGTGGGAAAAGAGAATATGCCTTGTTTCAGGAGAATAAAAAAAGACAGGCTGGTGCAATTAAGACTATATCAACGCCTGAGATACTAAGGATTGAGAAAGATGGGAAACCAGTTCTCGACTATGCCGTGAAGATGGTTTATCCTCCTGCAAAGGTTGATACAATGTATAAACGTAATGGCTTCATTCATCCGATGTATTCGCCTTCGGGTAATGTGCTTACACGTATTAGTGCTCCCGATCATTATCATCATTTCGGGATATGGAACCCATGGACGAGGGTGAGAATCAAAAATCATGTTACTGATTTCTGGAACCTTTACACACATCAGGGAACAGTGAGGTTTGCAGGCGTCAATTCTATTATCGAGGGTCCGGTGTATGGTGGATTTAATGTCCGCCATGAACATGTTGATTTTCAGGGAAAGAAGCCGGAAGAACTGACATTCAATGAGGTATGGGATGTGCGGGTCTGGAATACCGATCCTGTAAACGGCCTGAAAACCTGGCTTGTCGATCTTACTTCATACCTGTCGGTTGCAACCGATACAGCCGTATTATTAGAAGCCTACAGATATGGCGGCGGTATAGGATTCAGAGCTACAGCCGAATGGAATAACAAGAATAGCTGGGTGGTTACTTCAGAAGGTAAAACCCGAATCGATGCCGACGGCACAAGAGCACGATGGACTGATGTTGGCGGTATGTTCGAAGGTAAAGGAACCTCGGGAATAGTCTTTTTTTCTCACCCTTCCAACAGAGAACATCCTGAACCCATGAGAGTATGGCCCATTGACCAGAACGGTAGAGGAGACGTCTATTTTGAATTTTGCCCGACTCGTGATAAAGAATGGACTCTGGAACCCGGAAATGTTTACATGCTTAAATACCGCATGATCGTTTACGACGGTAAAATTGACAAAACAATAGCCGACAGAATCTGGAACGATTTTGCCCATCCCCCTGTTGTAAAAGTTTTAATAAAGTAAAATATTATTAATCAATATAATAAGGAATTTAATAATAAAGTAATAAAATATCCTGATATGAAAAAAATTATGTATTACTTGACACTCCTTTCCCTGATCCTTGTTTCATGCGGTCAGGGAGGCCGGAAGACTTCTCAGGAAGCCAAAAAAACAAGCCAGCAAACAGTTAAATTGATTACGGTTGACCCCGGACATTTCCATGCTGCTCTTGTTCAGAAAACAATGTATGACCAGGTTTCACCTGATGTTTACGTTTATGCCCCGGCAGGCCCTGACCTTGAGCAACATCTCGAAAGAATCAAAGCATATAACACACGCCCTGAGAATCCAACACGATGGAATGAAATCATATATACAGGTGATGATTTTTTTGAAAAAATGATTGCCGAAAAACCTGGAAATGTGGTAATCCTTTCTGGCAATAACAGAAAAAAATCAGATTATATTTTAAATTCCATTAAAGCCGGGCTCAATGTTCTTGCCGATAAACCGATGATTATTACTCCGGAGGATTTCCCTAAACTTGAAGAAGCTTTCCGCATTGCCGGTGAAAAGGGATTGTTGCTTTATGATATTATGACCGAAAGATATGAGGTAACTACAATTCTACAGAAAGAACTTTCAATGAAAAAAGAGATTTTCGGCGACCTTCTGGAAGGTTCCCAAAAAGAACCGGCAGTGACAAAAGAAAGTGTCCATCATTTTTCTAAAATAGTTTCGGGTGTGCCTCTTTTACGTCCGGCATGGTTCTTCGATGTGGAACAACAAGGGGAAGGAATAGTGGATGTTACCACTCACCTTGTTGATCTGATACAATGGGAATGCTTCCCTGAAGTAATCCTCAATAAGAACGACGTTAATATGACATGGGCAAGAAGATGGCCTACAATAATCACCAAAGAAGAATTCAAAGGGGTTACAGGCTTAGATGAATTTCCGGATTATCTGACGAAAGACATAAAAGACGGCAAGCTGAACGTGTTTTCAAACGGCGAAATGGTCTATAGCCTTAAAGGAAAATGGGCAAAGGTATCGGTAGAATGGCATTATAGTCCGCCGGAGGGCGGAGGCGATACTCATTTCTCAACTATGCGTGGTACCAACTGCAACCTTGTAATAAGACAGACATCGGATGAAAAATTTATCCCGACTCTTTATATCGAAAATATTAAAGGGCCAATGGAAGAGTTTACTTTGAAACTTAAAAATGCAATTGCTTCACTGCCTTACGATAGTATTACATTTGACAACCTCGATGGGAAGAGGCTCAGAATAAATATCCCCGACAAATATAGAGTTAGCCACGAAGAACATTTTGCACAGGTGATGGAAAAATTCCTTGAATACCTGAAAATAGGATCACTTCCTGAGTGGGAAGTTGCAGGGATGATTACAAAATACTACACTACCACAAGTGCGCTTAAGAAGGCGAAGGAATGATTCCAGGTTAAAACAAACTCTTGAAGTTTTAAAAATTAAAAAAGATCTTCGATTACCATCGAGTACAAATCTTCGAGCTCAATACCTGCTGCAGCCGCTTGTTTTGGTATGATACTTTCAGCACTCATACCGGGTACAGTGTTGATTTCAAGGAAAAGAGGCTTATTATTTACAATAATGAAATCAACTCTTACAATGCCCTTACAACCAAGCAAATCGTTGATGGTCGAGCTTAACCGTTGCACTTCACCGGTAAGCTTTTCATCGAGCAGTGCCGGAGTGATTTCTTCCGACTTACCCGGTGTATATTTTGACTCGTAGTCGAAAAATTCATTTTTCGGAATAATCTCTGTAACCGGCAGAATGATTTTCTTTTCGCTGGTTTTCACGACGCCGCAGGCAACTTCGCGACCGTCCATAAATGATTCGATAAGTACCTCATTACTTTCGGCAAATGCTTTTTCTATTGCAGGGAAGAATTCTTTTTCCTTTTTCACTTTTGATACTCCGAAACTCGAACCACTGTCGTTTGGCTTTACAAAACATGGGAGGCCTATCCGCCCCAGAATAGTTTCACTGACAACTTTTTCGCCTTTTCTGATCAGACTGGAATTTGCCATTGGAATTCCATACTCTTTGAGATAAAGTTTAGTTGCATGCTTATTAAAAGTAAGAGCTGAACAAAAGGCGCTACAACTTGTATAAGGTATCTTCAACATATCGAAATAACCCTGTAAAAGCCCGTTTTCACCTGGTGTGCCGTGAATCGCAATGAATACCCCATCAAATCTCAACTTACGGTCGTCGAGCTTTAGAGAAAAATCATTTTTGTCAATGCTGAAACAACGGCCTTTTGAATCTTCCCAATACCACCTATCTCCTCTTATGATAATTATATAGCTATTATATCTTGAAGCAAGCGCTTTATTTACCTCTGCGGCACTATTTATAGATACGCCATATTCCGGCGAATCGCCCCCTGCCGCTATTGCAATAGTTTTCATTAATTAACTTTAAGTGGATACAAATGTAAAAAGAATTGAAGGAAATGTAATACATCAGGTCATTATTCGCCGCAGACTGCCCTGATTTATACGGAATTAATCAAAGGTTCGTTGCTAATATCCTCTTGTCTGGTAATCTGAATGTTACCTGAATAATATAAGATAATATAAATAGCGGAAAAACAGATGATTGGAAATCTGGAGTTTTATTCTACTTTTGCAATGAATTTAAATTTATTGAAATGAAAAAAGGCTGTATAGTTGGACTTATAATAGGTTCAGTTTTCGTGTTGTTTATTCTTATTGCTCTGCTATGGGGTATTAAAGTTTACAACAATCTTGTTTCTATGAACGAAGCTGTTACAAGCCAGTGGGGCAATGTTGAAGCACAATACCAGCGCCGTATGGATCTGATACCAAACTTTGTAAACACAGTGAAAGGTGCTGCAAATTTCGAACAACAGACTCTCACTCAGGTTATTGAGGCAAGGTCGAAAGCAACTTCCGTCACTGTTGACCCGTCGAATCTGAGCGAAGAGGCTATTGCCAGGTTTCAGGAGGCACAGGGAGAGCTAAGCTCCGCCCTAAACCGTCTTATGGTGGTTGTAGAGCGGTATCCTGATATAAAGGCAACACAGAACTACAGAGATCTGCAAGTTGCACTCGAAGGCACTGAAAACAGAATTGCAGTGGAAAGACGGAAGTTCAACGAAGTTGCGCAGGCCTATAATGCCTACCTGAAAAAATTCCCTCAAAATATAATTGCCAGCATGTTTGGATTTCAACCGAAAGGTTACTTCAAATCGGCCGAGGGTGCAGAAAAGGCACCTGAAGTTAAATTTTAAACCTGGTAAGTCGGGATGAAAGCCTCATTGTTTTTCACAAAAAGCGAAAAGAATGCCATCCTTGAAGCTATAAAGGAAGCTGAAAAGAATACATCGGGCGAGATAAGAGTTCATATAGAAACTCGTTGCAAAGAAGATGTTCTTGATAGGGCTGCATGGATATTTAGGAAGCTCGGGATGGATAAAACACGCGACAGAAACGGTGTGCTTTTTTACCTTGCAGTAAAAGACAGAAAATTCGCCATAATAGGCGATGCAGGAATAAATTCGAAAGTACCTGAAGGCTTCTGGAACCAGATAAAGGAAATAATGGAGAAGAATTTCAAGGAAGGTCATTTTGCCGAAGGCCTTTCGGAAGGAATTAAATTGGCGGGAGAGAAACTTAAAGAATATTTTCCTTATAATAGAGACGATATAAATGAACTTAGCGACGATATATCTTTTGATAATACAGAAATAAAGAAGGAGAAATGAAAGTTTTCAATATGAAACGTATTTTGTCTTTTTTAATCATTGGGTTTCTCTTTCAGAGTGTTGTTTTTCCACAGGATATACCAGATAGACCCTATCCTCCAAGGCTCGTGAATGATTTTGCCGGATTTTTGAAAAGAAGTGAAGCTGAAGCACTTGAGAGAAAACTTGTTGCATTCAACGATTCCACTTCCACTCAAATTGCAATTGTAATAGTGAAAGACCTGGCAGGATATGCTCCGGCCGATTATGCCCAGAGGCTTGGAGAGAAATGGGGTGTTGGTCAGAAAGGATTGAACAACGGCATTGTAATTCTTATAAAGCCTAAAACCGCTTATTCACGTGGTGAAGTGTTCATTGCTCCAGGTTACGGCCTTGAAGGTGTAATTCCTGATCTCGTATGTGCCGATATTATAGATAATGAAATACTTCCGGCATTCAATAGGGGAGAATATTATCTCGGTCTCGACCGTGCAACGGATATCCTTATGTCGCTGGCTTCCGGTGAGTTTTCGGCCGACGAATACATGAAAAAAACAGACAGAAAGTCTGAATTTTTTTCGGCTGGAGCAATAATATTTTTGATAATAATATTTTTTCTTTTATTCCATTCAGGCCATTCAAATTATAATGATATCTCGACCCGGCGAAGTGGTTTACCTTTATGGTGGTGGCTTTCTATGATGGGGCCCGGTGAACGATCGCATAGGGGAAGCTGGGGCGGTTTTTCCGGACGAGGAGGTTTTGGCGGCGGCTTCGGAGGCTTCGGCGGTGGTAGCTTCGGCGGCGGCGGAGCAGGAGGCAGCTGGTGAATATAGAATATAATGGTTATAGGTCAAATGAAAGTTTACCTTTTGAATAAATTTTCTTTAATGAATTTCTGTTAATTTGGAACGGAAATTCTTCTATTAAAATACTTCGGTTATCTTTTTCAAAAAAGACCCGTAGTATTTGTTCTTTGAGAGACCATCTTGCCAGGACAAAATAGTTAATATAGTCCTGGTTTATTGGAAGTTGTTCATTCAGTACATCTATACATCCGATCCCATTTTTTTCACCGACCTGCCTGATGAAGATTACCTCAGGCTGGAAGTTGTTTGTGGGTTTATTACTATTATTTGTTGGTGGGACGTAATTAGTGTACTTAAGAGATGATTCATTAAACCAATCTAATTGTTCATCAACTTCTCTTAAGCTTGAGAACTCATATCTGTTCCAAAATAATCTAGCAAAAACACTGTTATTACCTTCAATAGAAGCTTGAGAAAATGGCTTGCGCGGAACTGAAAAAATAGGAACAACATGCTGGTTTAGTAAGAATAACATGGCAGATGATATATTCCTTTTCCCTGAGGCGCTACCGATCATAGCCAAAGCATTATCCAGCTTGATATAGTCAGGCCTTTCAAAACCGGAAAAGAATAAATCAGTTTCTTTAATAAAACAATTAGCAGTCTGCCCTTCAATGCGTTTATAATAACGAAGACGTGGCTCTTTCTTAAAAGAATAACCTATAAAGTTGAGCGGAGCTGTGCGACCATAAATGTACTTCTTACCTATAAAATCGGCCTCTAATACCCTTCCTCCCAAACCAGAATAAATGGTATATTCCGGATAACAGAGGTATGCTGCGGCTCCTTTATTGCGACCTTTTCTGACGTGAGTTAAACCCAAATCCTTCATGATCCTTCCAACAGTACGCAGGGATGGCGCAGGAGCCCCTGGATAGCTCCTGAGCCATCCCTGTAATACAGCAGTGGCTCCCGTATAAAAATTATGAGGATCCCTCTTGAGTTCTATGCACAACTCTTTTACACGATCCACTGTGGCTTCCGTATAAAACCTTGATTTACCTTTTGGCCAACCTCTATTATCATTAGAAAAATCCTGATCAGGTGAATGAGTCCAACGTATTACAAATGGCTTACTCACCCTCTCCTTCTCCATTATAAATGACTTCGTATGTCCATATGTAAAATACAACTCATTCACTTTCTTGCGCAGTTCAAACGATTTTTTTTCTTCATAATTAATATCAAAAATACAAGATAAATCATTCTTAATTTTTACCATCTTTGTCTACCATTTATGGTAAACTTTTATTTGGCACACAACCTATAATGATTAACCTTGCCTGCCAGCAGACAGGAAATTAATAATTATGAAGTGTATTTGTAACACTTTTTTGTCCTTCTTACTTCATCATTACTAGTTAGATATTCATATTCATAATAGTTTCAAACGCCGCCTTCTCTTGTGTACTCTCTCCATCTTTTTATAACATTTTTCATATCGTCGGGAAGTTCCGAATCGAAAGTCATTCTTTCCCCTGTCGAAGGATGGTCGAACGAAAGCGTTTTTGCATGAAGTGCCTGACGTGGAAGAATCTCGAAGCATTCTCTGACGAACTGCCGGTATTTTGTGAAGGTTGTACCGCGAAGTATTTTATCTCCTCCATATTCGTTATCATTAAAAAGTGGATGTTTTATATAACTGAAATGTACCCTTATCTGATGTGTGCGACCGGTTTCAAGCCGGCACTCAACCAGCGACACATAACCGAAGCTTTCGATCACTCTGTAGTGCGTCACAGCTGATTTGCCATGACTTCCGTCTGGGAAAACCTGCATTATCTTCCGGTCTTTGAGATTCCTTCCGATATGACCTGTTATTGTGCCTTCAGATGGGTCGGGTATGCCCCATACAAGAGCATTGTATATCCTGCCTGTTTTATGGTTAAAGAACTGGCGTGCGAGCTTGTTCTGAGCAAGTTCATTTTTGGCAACAACAAGGATGCCCGAAGTGTTCTTATCGAGCCGGTGGACAAGACCCGGACGAATCTCCCCTGTCTTGAAAAGAGGCAGATCTTTGAAGTGCCAGGCAAGAGCATTTACAAGAGTGCCAGTATAATTTCCGTATGCAGGGTGAACAACCATGCCTGCCTCCTTGTTTATAACAATGATATCGTCATCTTCGAATAATATATTTATAGGAATATCTTCGGGAATAAGCTCGATATCTCTTGGAGGCACAGGCAAAAGAATCTGAATGATATCGCCGGGCTTAACTCTGTAATTGGGTTTTACAATTTTACCGCTTACGATTATATTTCCTGCAAGTGCGGCATTTTGAATTCTTGTACGAGATGTGTTTTCAATTCTTGCCGAAAGGTATTTATCTATTCGTAACAGCGATTGCCCTGAATCGACTGTAAAACGATAATGTTCATAAAGGTCATGTTGTTCTCTCAGTTCTTCTTCACTCATCACCGGTTCATCTTGAAACAATAAACTTTGCGACCCCTGCCTGTTTGTTGCCGATATTGACAATCAAAAAGTAAATCCCGTCCGGTAGGGATGAAATATTTATCCTTTCATTATACTTTTCCTTTATGAAAGTCTTTCCCTGAAGATCTATTATTGTTACTATAGCGCCGGAAAGAGGAATGAAGTCTCCAGCTTCGATATACAAATAATCTGTAGCAGGGTTCGGTCGGATTATTATGGTGTTTTCCTTTATTTGTACGGTCTCAACAGCAGTTGGTTTTATCGGCGGGCCAAAGACGGGCCTTATCATAACTGTGCCCTCGGCCTGCGAAATATTCCATACTCCATTGAGCCAGTATAACTGCCTACCCTTGTGAGGAGTGTTCAGGTCAATTCCTGCATTGAGAAAAGTTTCCGACCTCTGACGCCAGCCAATAAAATATTCACCGGTTATTTCAAGTGGAGTGGTAAGATAGTAAGTATAAAACCCGTTTATATCTTCCCCTGGTTGGACAAGCATTCCCTCCTGAGTATAAATAATATCCCCCGGTTTCCCGTTGTTATTGTTCCATATCATAAGATCGAAAGCTCGTTGATTTGCATTCTCATAACTATCGTTAAAACATATTTTAATTGCCCTGAGTGTGTCAGGCATGAATGATTTGTACTTATATGCTACCATTGCATTGCGAGAGCCAAGACCGTTAATTCCATATCCTCCTTCGGCTGTGCCGTCATCATAGGCAAAATCTCTTCCGAAGAGCTGGTAATATACTATCGTGTCGTTCTGTTTTCTATCGAATACATCGGTGATAAGGGTACATTTGATCCTGAAAAACGCTGAATCGGTTCCGGTTGAGTTGAATGTATATATTAGCGCAACGTTGTCCCTTACGTCAGAACATGGATCAATGTTGACCGCTCCTGCTGAAAAATGTTCTGCATCATTCTGCCATATATCGGTTATTTCAAAGTTGCGTGTGACATTTCTCACAATGGTGTCATTATTCCTGTAACTGATTGTTATAAATTCTCCCATTTCCGATAGATAAACCTTTCGGAACTGTTTCCATGGCATTTGTTCAAATGTTCTAAGTAATGACCTTAACGGGAGAGTAAATGCCACATCGGCAGGAATTGTATCGGTGCTACTTCGGTTTTTGTCGAGCAATATATAGTCTATATTCCACTGGTCGCAGTTCCCGGCCATTGACGGGTCGGAATAAACTGAACCAAGTGATGCATAGTTAATAAATCTGAATCTGAATCCTTTCTTGAGGAATATCGGATTATCAATTTTGATAATAACAGCCTTGAACTTGTCGTGAGATGTAGATGGAGACTTCCATATTGAATGCCACCTCTGTTCGTCAGATGCCCAGAACTGAAGAACAAGGCTGTCTTTCTCTTCAGGCAGGTCGGCTATGCCGCCTGCTTCGTAAAAAAAACTGAGAAAAATGCTGTCGGCCGGCTGGTATTCAAGATTTATCGGTGAGGAGGTAAGATGGTCGGCTTCAAATACATAAGATGAAGCCGTCTCATATAGTTTGCCGCTGTTGTCAAGCGCGTCAAAAGTAGCGATTCCTGCCGTTATCTGCTTTACAGAATATGTATTGTTTATAAATACAAAATCGTCCTGCCAGCGACGGGAATCAGGGAAAATATTGCTGTCGGAGAAATCATCGAAAAAAGGAATTTCAAGAGTATCGCTTTGCATCTTACCTTTCATTGATTCCGATTCAGGTCTCTGCCTGCTTATTTGAATATTTTTAAAAAGGCCTGTTACAACTTCCTGGGCAGGTAAAAGATAACTACCGGCAATGAAAAATAAAGTGAATAGCAAGCTCTTTTTGTACATGAAAAAATGAAATTATCTTATTTATTGCAGAAAACTAATGCCCAATGTATCTGATATACTAAAAAGTGTCGAATCTACTGGAAGTTTCGAAGAATCTGTTGTGAGCCAGATGTACACTGCTGAACCAAGTTGAAGAGTTACATTTTCTTTATATTCAGGATTTTGTTTGAACACAAATGCCGATATCGAATCTTCTTTGCTGGTTACCGTGTTGTCGTAAATGTATGCTCCTATATTAAGAGAAGCTCCAAGTACGGTTCTTCTTGCCTGCTCATAATTAAGACCAATAAGGTTGGGGACAGGAGTCCTTTCATTACTGAGTCCCTTTCCAAGCACCAGATCAATTACCGCACCTTTCTGGATAGAATCGCCTTTATGCAGCTCACGTCCGTTATGTAGTTGTTTAAGCACAACATCTACCGACAGATCCGGAACATAATACAACTGACCTGGTTCAAGCCCGGCTGTTTGGAGAACCGCAAGTGCCTGTCGTTTTGGCAGACCAACAAGGTCAGGTACTTCAACCATCTCTGGATTAAATGCATTGATTGTCAGAACTATACGTCTTCCTTTTTTAACCTTATAACCAGGTTTAGGACTTTGTTCTGCAATGCATCCTTTTGGGACAGTATTTGTATAAACCGAGTCAATAATTTGATAGCGAAGTTTATGTTTTTTTGCAAGAGTAGCTGCCTGTTCGATTGTTAATCCACGAAAGTCCGGTACAGGTCGCGCTTGCCCATGACGGGTATAAATATTAAGCCATAAAAGAAATATAATAAGCAAACCGACTATAATAGAAAAAGCAATTGCCAGATTTTTTAAAAAAATTTTACTTAGAAGGAACTTCTTTAAACTCATAAAATTGTTTTAAATAATAATTATAACGGCCAGGCAAAGATAAAATTATTTACATCACCATTCCTTTACTATGTTATAAAGTGAATCACGTTCAACAGGTTTGTATCCAGCCCTGCGGATAAGAGTACATATTTCATTAATACTCATTGAGGGATTTTTTTCTTCGGCACCTGCCATTGAATATATCTTTGTGGTGTCATAAATTGTTCCGTCAAGATCATCGGCGCCGAATGAAAGGCTTATCTGAGAGTGTTCTTTCCCCAGCATTGGCCAGTACGTTTTGATATGCCGGAAGTTATCGAGATAAATTCTGGCAATAGCGAAATTCCTCATGTCTTCGAGTAAATTTACTTCACCTTTTTTATATAAAGGATTATTGTTTTTTCTGTATTTAAGCGGAATGAAAGCATTGAAACCTCTGGTTTTGTCCTGTAGCCTTCTCAGTCGTTCCATGTGGTCAATACGATGTGAGTAATTTTCAATGTGTCCGTAAAGCATTGTCGCATTCGAATAAATTCCAAGCCGGTGAGCAGTTTCATGTATCTGTAACCATTTCTCAGAAGAAGTCTTACCAGGGCATATTTTACTGCGTATTTCATCTGCAAAAATCTCGGCCCCTCCGCCTGGAATTGAACCGAGGCCTGATTCTTTGAGCATATTGAGCCCTTCTTCAACAGTAAGGCCTGATCTGGAAAACATGTAATCGAGTTCTATGGCAGAAAAAGCTTTTATATGGATTGATGGCCTGATAAGTCGTATTTTATTTAACAGATCACAGTAGAAATTTATATCACGGTCAGGATGAACGCCTCCTGTTATATGTATTTCTGTTATTTCATTATTGGCTAAGCTTTCGACAATTTTAATCATGTCGTTTATGCTGTATTCCCATTTCTCATTGTTACCGGGTTGGCTGCGAAATGAACAAAAAATACAATCGTTGATACAGATATTAGTAGGCTCAATATGAAAGTTGCGGTTAAAATATACATTACAGTAGTTTATTCTTCTCCTGACGGATTCAGCAAGTACTCCGAGCAGAGGAAGCGTTGCTTTTTCGTAAAGGATTATTCCTTCTTCAGGCGTTATTCGTTTTCCTTCCAAAACTTTATCGGCAATACTGCTTAGAGTTTTGTCTTTAATATGAGCCAGTAACTCTTTCATTCAATCATTCGATGCAAAATTATTATTTATTTTGTGAAGTCGAAGGAATGTCGAATATCGATTAGACATGCCTGGCGGCAGGCAGAGAATAATGAAAATAAAGTTTAATACAATTTGAATATTATCTTATTTCATCATTCGACATTCCTTGTTCGATATTCGATATTCGATAAACGTCCTAAATACAGTAGTTCGCCTATATTTAACAAAAAAGGGTGCTTTTTAAGTGCACCCTCTAATTGTATTTCTAAAGATTCTACTTTGTTATTTTCTCATCCGACACTGTCAGCTTTTTTCTTCCCTTTGCCCTTCTGGCGGAAAGCACTCTGCGGCCACCTGCAGTGGACATTCTTTCCCTGAATCCATGTTTGTTTATCCTCTTTCTCCTCGATGGCTGAAATGTTGGCTTCATATTATTTCCTTTGTATTATACATTTATTCCTAATGAGTGTGCAAATATATTAATTTTTTAAATAACCGGAAACATTTTTGAAATTATTACAATATTATCCATCGGACTCTTCCAGTTCATACCAAAAGTTCAGACCGGCCTTGCAAAATATTCACTATCAATGTAGCAGTTAGCCTCAAACCCTGAGACAGAAGATTAGGGGAAAGGGAGATGGCGAGATGATGAAATCTTTTAGAAACTATAGTACGGGCTCATCGAGTTTTCAATATTTTTTCAACTAAGCTATCAATTTCATTTAGCTCTTTTTTAAGCATTTCCCGAACTTTTGACCTCAATATACCTATACTTTTTATTTTACCGGGAACACCCGACTGAACCCATTGGGCAACTTTCTCATTACAATGCCTGCCAAGTTCAGCAAGTTGAAGGTGAATATTGTCGGAAGGATTGAATTGAGGAATGGGAAGTTCAAGAACTTTTTTATGTATGTGACGGGCACCCCATAATCCACGGGCCTGCATTGGTTTAATCATCTTATTAATTGTTGGAGCATTTAGGATACTTGCTATATAATAAGCTTCTTTTTCATTGTCTAATTCAATAAAATACGTAACACTTTCCACGATAAATTTGTTTATTATAATTGATTGCCCACCAATATTGAATTCAATTGGTTCGTTGTCAATCACACATGCGCAAATATAAGTTCCTGATGTATTATAAAGCACATAATATTTTGCCTGCGGATTTTGTGAAGTAAGTTTACCACGATAATTTAACCATTCAATTGCACTTATATTATTTGCCTTCATACCTCTTCTTTTTTCCCATTCGGCCTGCGCCTTTTCGAGCCAGTTGGCAAGATTGTAAAATCCTCTGTTTCGTGCTTCATTTATAGTGATAAGTTTATAATGGTCTTTAGCTTGTTCGGCAGGTAAAACAATAAGACGATAATCGAGATATCCGAAAGGTAAAAGGTCTGTAGAAAGAAGAGTTGCATAAAGGAATTGACTTTCAACATTACCCTTCATTACCAATCCTTTATAAGCTTTCTTAGCTTCCTTTTTTGAACGTTCCGAGCTCTCGAGCAGAGGAAGATTCGGATTAAATCCCAAAGGCGATCCCTTTACCTCCACAAACCAGAAACATCGAGGCACAATGGTTGCTCCCTGAAAGAATTGTTTTTTATAATAACTTTCTTTTCCCTTCCCTGTTTGTTTTTCGGTTGCCCAGAATGAACGCTTACCTCTCTTATGCAGGTAAAACTCTACGCTCTTTGTTAATAAACTATTTTCAGCTTCATCTAACGAAGCATTGCGATTTTCAAGTTTGCCACTCAATTTCTGCCCCGGGATTGGATAAGTAACTTTTGTGAATGGGTGTTTTTGAGCAATGAGAACACATGAAGGTACATTGAATAAAGGCTTTGTTGATTCCAAATCCCAGATTTCTCTGAAAATCAGATTTACACCTTTAAAGATTCCCTGCCTCAATGCATCATGCTGATCAGCGGTAAAAATACTTCTCGGCAACACAAATGAGATTGTCCCGTTGTTTTTTAAATAAAGATCTGCTGTGCGAAGTAAAAATAGCGTTGCTAATTCTAAATGAGTTATAAGTTCACCTCTCCCTGAAAGTAACTTATAATTTTTTGTGATTTGTTCTTTCAGGAATTTCTGATATTCGGGATCAGCATATCTAAAAGATAACCAGGGTGGATTGCCTATAACAAAATCAAATTTGTCCTTAAGAAAAAGCGGTTTATATATATTCTTTAGTATAAAAGCCCAGATTGTATCCTGATCCTGCTCAATGAAATCCCTCAATGTTTCCGCAATATGAAACAGAGCTTTGGCGATATTTGTATCGCTCATTAAATCGGGATACTGGTTCTTTATGAAATTAATAAACTGTGATTCAGTGCTCTTCTTTCCAATATTTTGTATGGCAAACTCTCTTGCGGCATCTATTGACTTATCATACAGAGTAAAATCTTCCAATAATTTTTCAGGCAGATATGCTATTTTATTATAAATGGAAATCTGATAATCAGCACCTTCTGTTTTCATCCATTTTTCAGGAAGTCTTATAGCATCAGAAAGATAAACTGGTATGCTTATTCTCCCTTTTCGTTTTATAAGAAGATCGCCTAAGGCTAAAAGGTAGTTTGTCTTTGATACAATGACAGCAAGGGGATGGATGTCCATGCCAAAAACAGAATTAATAATATGTTCCAGGGTTTGTTGTGTCTCGGGAAATCTGTCTTTTTTTTCTTTTATAACAAGATATAGAAAAGTTCCCGAACCACAGGAGGGGTCAAGAAAAGAGCCGTTCTTATTTTGTTCGATGAGTTTTTTAATCATCTTATGTGCAAGCCAGTCGGGAGTATAGAATTCTCCCAGGTCATGCCGGGTTTCCGGATCAACAAGCTCCTGGTAAAGAGATTTTAGTACATCTTCTGAGAGTTCTCTGAGGTTATAATTTTGAAGTAAAGATAAAAGTTTACGGCTAATCTCTATTCCAATATCTTTTGCATCCTTGCGTACAATCCAGGAGAAAAAATCTTCCTCAAGGAAATTTTCAATTCCCTGCTGCTTAAAAAATTGTCCTTCGAGGGCAGAGAGTATTTGAGAGCCGTCGTACGACATATCGGTTAATCTGCACCAAACCATCAATTTTGCCAGAATAGAAAGGTAAGTATGCCTGCAAAATAACTCTTCTTCAGCAACCGAGGATCCGTAAACGATACGAAGGTATTTTTCCCAGTTTTCATATACGACCTTAAATTCTCCTTTTCCTTTAACCTTTTCCCATGCAGAAAGTAATGAAGCTTGAACTGTCAGAAATGCATGACTCTTTATTCCAAAGTCATTTACAATATTTTCGGTTTTGGGAGAGAATATTTCTTTGCGCAGGAAATAACGGTCGAGCCAGAAATATACATCTTGTGGTCTGAGACTCGAAAAGTCTGTTTTCTCTATAAGGTTAAGTTTGACCTCTTCAGGTTGAATATCCTTTTTATTCAATTCTTTGATTACAGGTGAATAAACATTGAAATTTATCCCATCTGCTGCAATGCAAAGGTATGGTGTACGGTTCTGAGGCTGTTCTTGAGTCCAAAGGCATGCAATATACCTTTTAAGTTGATCTTCGGCCTCTGTCAGTTTCTTAGTCAAATCATGCTCAAACTCTATAACCAGGTTCCCAAAAAGATTATCAATCTCACCTTTTAAAATACGATCTTTCTGTTTTGCCTTAACATATTTTTCAATTCCGGAAACATAACTTTCAATAAAACCTGGCTGAATTCCGAAAAGTTCATTTAGTAGTAGTGTAAAACATTGAGACTTAGCAGGCTCGCTCCTTGCTCTTTTTACTTGCTCTATGTATTCCGGAATAGTTTGATCCCATTTTGGTTCTCGTAGTTCAGGTATACGAGCAATTTTCTCTTTTATTGATCTACCTGTTTTTTTGTCTTTCATAATTCAATATATCTTTAGCCAGACGACGAGCTATTTCAAAAGCAGCAGCAATACGGATAATCTTTACGTCCGATATTCCTTTAAATTCCAGGAATTTTTCCAGAGACTGGTTTGACATATTGTAAAAAGAGCCAAACTTTTCCAGAATCTCTTCAGCAATTTCTTCAGAGGATTTTCCTTTTATTCCCGTTGATATGAGAATAGCTAAAAGCTCCTTATCAGATAGATTAGAGGCTCCCAGTTCCCTTAATTTTCCTCCCGGATGCAGCCATTTTTTTGTCATAAATTTTACCCCTTCATTATATTTTGTTTAATATTTAATTATCTTCCATATAAGTAGGTTTATAATATATAAAAATAACCCTCCTGTTTTATAACAAGAAAATAACAATACCATTTTCAACTTAACATATAAAAAATCAAAAAATTAATCAAAGATAGAATTTTGTTACTTTATAATTAAATACTTATAATGTCCGACTAAAATAATTAAAAAGGATTAATCCCTATATGCTTCCGTCCAAATGTTGTAATATTGTTTTACTAAATCAATGCAGAAACTCAGCTCTCTTTTTTATGCCTTCTGCCCTGCGCTCTCCCGGATCCAGGTGAATCTTTTTCGTTTTGTTTGCTCCGTGCTCCGTGCCCTGTGCTCCGTGCCCTGTGCCATCTATCAGCATACAGCCATATATACCACGTACTTGCCCCTGAAATAAGGCTCACTGAAAAAGCTGCTTATTTCGAAGACACTTGTTTTACTCAGATATTTTCCAAGTTCCCTGTTTAAGTCTCCGCCTTTCAATGTGATTATGCCATTTGGCAAAGTATTTTTCCCTCCCTTAAGAATTTTTGCTTCAGAAATTCTCACCAGATTTTCGAATGTTGTAACTGCTCTGCTCACAACAAAATCGTATATGCCCTTATGTTCTTCTGCTCTTGCGCATATTGGCTCGACATTTTTCAGGTTTATTGCACCGGCTATTTCGGATACAACTCTTATTTTTTTGCCAGTTGAATCGAGAAGTGTGAAATGTGAATCAGGGAACATTATTGCAAGCGGTATTCCCGGAAAACCTCCTCCTGTTCCCACGTCGAGTATTTTTGTTCCGGGCACAAAGCTGACTACCTTTGCTATTGACAATGAATGTAGTAAATGATGAATGCAGAAATTATCGATATCTTTTCTGCTTATTACATTTATTTTTCTATTCCACTCTCTATAGAGTGTTTCAAGCAGGCAAAACTTTTCTTTTTGCTGTGTGGTAATTTCCGGAAAATATTTTTCCAGAATTTCATCCATTACCTTTCTCCGGTTTTATTGAGGATATTATATAAAAGGCTTTTTGCTCTGAAGAGTTGTGCCTTAACAGTTCCAATAGGAATATTGAGTTTTGAGGAGATTTCTTCATAAGAATACTCCTTGAAATAGCGAAGTTCAATAAGCTTTTTATAACGTGGTTTCAATTGGTCCACCACATTATATAACCCGGCAATATTTTGTTTGTTGATCATTATTTCCTCAGGGTCGGGTGTGTCTGATTGAAGAGTTGACTCGTAAGAATCATTTTCCTCATTATGTTCCTGGTTAATTACCTGAGGGGTTTGTTGTTTTTTTCGCAGGAAATCGATACAATTGTTGGTAGCTATTTTAAAAAGCCAGGTGCTGAAAGCAAAAGTTGGTGTATAGGAATCAAGGCTTTTAAATGCTTTTCCAAACGTCTCTATAGTAAGATCTTCAGCATCAGATGTATTATTTACCATTTTCAGAAGCATGAAATAAATTGAATCGCGATAACGGTTAAGCAAAGATGCATAGGCCTTCTCATCACCGGCTTTTGCCCTTTCAACAAGCAATAAGTCTTGCATGGCCTTTTCTGAGAATTCCTGCCCGATTTTATTTTTTTTCATTTCCATGCTTTGCGGAGACTTTTTTCTCGAAGTGTTCCCGAATATAATATAATATTTATTAACGGTGAAAATAGATCAAAAATTAGTATAAAAGGAAGAAGTCCTTTTTCATCAAGTTTTTTCATGTTGGTATAAAACGTTGCAAACATTATGGCAAGCCTTATAAGAAATATTCCTGCAACGTATTGCCACAGAAACATATCCAGGATTAGCCATATAAATGTTATATAAAATATTAATCTCGACAACGGTTCGGCGACAAGCAATATCTTATGTATTAGTTTATAATATCTTGCGGTAGTCATGTGTCTCATCCTCCGGTTAGCCCATTCGTTAAGTCTATGAGCAGCGGGTGATCTTGTATGAGCATCTTTTCTGAACTCTACTTTTACTGATGATGCCCTTGCATTTCTGTTAACAAAAAGGTCATCATCACCTGACGCAATATGATTATATCTTCCAAATCCTTTATTTCTGAAGAAAACATCTTTACGGTAAGCAAAGTTTCTGCCCACAGCCATATAAGCGATGCCTCGTATAGCCATACCGAGATATTGCATTGCAATAAACATTGCTTCATAGCGCTGATATCTGTTCAGTAATCCTTTCTCAGCAATGAACCCGCCATAGCCTATAACAAAATCGATTCCCTTTGAAAAACCTGACGCCATCATCCTCAGCCATTTATCCGATACCGGATAACAATCGGCGTCGGTAAATACGAGCAGTTCATTCGATGCTGCTTTTATGCCTATGAACTGGGCAAACTTTTTCGAATGACTAAAACTGGGGTCTTTGTTAATTGTTGAAATTTTAAGGTTTTGATATTTTGAAAGCATTTCACCGAGAACCTGATATGTATCGTCTTCTGAGCAGTCGTTTACAACTATGACCTCAAAAGAAGGATAATCTTGTTCAAGTACCAAAGGAAGGAACCGTTTAAGATTAGCCGATTCATTTCTTGCGCATATAATCACCGACAGAGGGGGCAGCTCATTTCGCGGTGAATCATTATGTTTGTAAAAAGCAGGTGCCAGATAAAACCACAAATAGAAAAATAATTGTATTGCCGCAGCAATGCAGTAAAGGATAAAAATCAACATTAGTAAATTGAAGTCCAAAATGGCACTTATTATAAAAATTGATAGCAAAAATAACAAGTAACGCATTCATTTTTCCGAATAGTTTTTAACAAAGGGCATAATTATTGTAACATCCATGTAAAAAAATAATAAATATTTTATATGCTTGAAAGGAAGGTTTACCTTTGTGCACTATATTAAATTATGGATGTTTTCTATTACTGCGAGAGATATTAAGAGTAAAGCGAGGGCTGGTTTTTTGAATACTGCACACGGAAGCATTCCAACACCTGTTTTCATGCCTGTAGGCACAGGCGGTACAGTCAAAGGAATTCTGCATCGCGACCTTACCGATCTGATGGATTTAAAAATTATTCTTTGTAATACCTACCATTTATATTTAAGGCCGGGGACGGAAGTGTTAAGATATGCAGGCGGCCTTCACCGGTTCATGAGCTGGGACAGACCTTTGCTTACCGACAGTGGCGGCTATCAAGTTTATTCACTCAGTAAGATTAGAAAAGTAAATAACGATGGTGTCACATTCAGTTCTCATATTGACGGTTCGAAGCATCTCTTCACACCTGAAAATGCAATTGATATACAGCGTGTTATTGGTGCAGATATTATGATGGTTCTCGATGAGTGTACACCTTATCCTTGCGATCACAGGCAAGCTGCAAGGTCCCTCGCCCTTACAAACAACTGGCTTGAAAGAGCAATTAAAAGATTCAACGAAACAGAGCCTCTATGGGGCTACGAACAGGCTCTGTTCCCTATTGTCCAGGGAAGTATATGGGACGACCTTCGTCGCCAATCAGCCGAGAAAGCCGCTTCAACAGGAATGAGCGGTATTGCTATCGGCGGACTATCGGTAGGAGAACCTGTAGAAGAGATGTACAGGATAACGGAAATTGTAAATGAGATACTTCCGGAAGATAAACCCCGTTATCTTATGGGAGTAGGAACACCTGCAAATATTCTTGAGTCTATAGCTCGTGGTATTGATATGTTCGACTGCGTAATGCCCACCAGAAACGGACGTAACGGAATGTTGTTCACATCTGATGGAATAATTAATATACGTAATAAAAAATGGTATAATGACTTTAGTCCGATTGATTCAGAGGGAGCAACTGAAATAAGCCGGAAATATTCAAAAGCTTATCTTCGTCATTTATTCGTCTCGGGAGAGATGCTCGGAGCCCAGATAGCCAGTATAAACAATCTTTCTTTTTACATAAGCCTTGTGGCAACGGCAAGAAAAAAGATAGAAGAAGGAACTTTTTTGGAATGGAAAGAAAAGACGATAAAAAAAGTTTCACAAAGGCTATAGCCGATTTGAAACTGAAAATAATAGATATTTATATCATCAGAAAATTTCTTGGGACATTTTTCATTTCACTTCTGATGATAGTCCTTATTGCGGTTGTATTTGATTTTGCAGAGAAAATCGATAACTTTATGGAGAGGGACGCTCCTGCACAAGCTATTATATTTGATTATTATTTGAATTTTATACCTTATTTCGCAACGCTCTTTGCTCCTCTGTTTGTATTTATATCTGTAATTTTTTTTACTGCAAAGATGGCTGTTCATACCGAAATAATCGCCATACTAAGCGGAGGAATGAGCTTCAAAAGAATGATGTGGCCTTATTTCCTTGCATCATTTGTGATAGCTCTATTTACTTTTCTACTTATGAATTTTGTCATACCGAATGCCAACCTCAAAAGGTTGGATTTCGAAGATAAATATTACAAACCTTCGAGGGCAAGACGAGGCCAGATTGTAAACTTTCACCGACAGGTATATAAGAACGAAATGATGTATATTGAAAAATATAATCCTGAAACTCAGACAGGCCTGAATTTCAGCCTCGAGAGATTCAATGACGATGGTCAGCTCGAATCGAAGCTGATAGCTTCAAGAGTAACATGGGATTCTACAACTAACAAATGGATCGCCTGGTCATATTACATCAGAGATATTAAGGATGGAAGAGAAGAGATAAGAAGCGGAGTGAAGATTGACACTACTCTTACCGTACGACCAGAAGATTTTTCGCGCGATCCTAAATATGTAGGAACCATGAAATATAAAGAACTGAACGATTATATACAACTTCTGCGTCTTCAGGGTTCGGAAGAACTGAAACTTTTCCAGATTGAGAAACAGAGACGTATAGCCGATCCTTTTTCAGTATTTATTCTAACGCTTATTGGCGTTTCACTGTCATCGAAGAAAATGAGAGGAGGAATCGGTATGCATATTGGAATAGGACTTGCCCTGAGTTTTTCATATATTCTTTTTATGCAATTTGCATCTCAGTTTTCACTTAGAGGAAATTTAAGCCCTACTATTGCTTTATGGATACCCAATATAATTTATCTTATAATTGCACTTTTCCTTTACAGAGTTGCTCCAAAATAGATGTTCGGATGATGAGCACTTAAATACAGATTATCCGTGAAAATTTTTGTTTACAATCTATTAAAGCTGAAAAGAGATAAATGTCTTAATTTTAAGAATAGAAAGTGAGAAAAGGAGAATAAGAGAAGCAAATAACATCAATTTCTAAAGCGGGCCGGAATATATTTTTAGACGGTTAATTTCTGCCGGGATATTTTCCGGCTTATTTCTGAAGATTCCATAAACTGCCGAACCACTACCCGACATAGAGCTGTAAAGAGCGCCCATATCATAAAGAGAATTTTTGATTTCTCTAATTTCGGGGTGTTTTTTAAATACTATTTCTTCAAAATCATTAATAATCAGATTCTTCCATTCTTCAATCGGCCGACCGTAAAAATCGGGCAGTTCTTTTTTGCATTGCATAGGTTTGCAATTCTCATAAGCCTCACTTGTACTTATATGAATCTGCGGCCATATAATCAGAAGATGATAATTGCCAGATACTGGTGGTAAAGCGGTCATTATTTCACCCTTTCCTTCCGCATAAACAGGCGAACTTTTAATAAAGAACGGACAATCGCTTCCCATACGTAGAGAAATCTCTATAAGTTCATTCTCGCTTAAGTTCAGCTTGAAATAATTGTTCAACAGTTTTATAAAAGAAGCCGCATCGGAAGAACCACCTCCAAGTCCAGAGCCATGAGGAATAGCTTTATGAAGATGAATAGCCAGATTCGGTATCTTAAAAGTTTGCCTGAGTACCGATAAAGTTTTCATAACTGTATTTTCATCATAGTTTATCCCTTCAGTATAACCCGACATGGTCATATTATCAAATCCCATATCATTTGCAGGCACTACAAATTCAAGAGCATCACATAAACCGACAGGATAAAAAATTGTCTGGATATCATGATAATTATCAGCCCTCCTGGCAATTATCCTTAGTCCGATGTTTATTTTCGCCTGTGGAAATGTTATCATCCTGGCATTTATTTTGCGTAAAAATACGTATAAGAATTGTATCTGAAGAAAAATTAAGAGGCAAATTCTCTTATCAACAATTTTTAAACAAATTTTGTTTGTAACAAAATCTTTCATGTAATTCTTATTGTATTTTTCTAATTAATACCTTTGAAATAGTTGCCGCAGAGATTTTTATTATTAATAATAATTTATTAATCAATATATTATAACTAATGGCAAAACAAAGAACAGGATCAAAGCCGGTCACATTACCTTTACCTGATATAGGCAGGATTCCTCCGCAGGCAATTGACATGGAGGAAGCTGTTCTTGGGGCATTGATGCTTGAAAAGGAAGCGGTGATAACGGTGCTCGATATCCTGCGGCCCGAGAGTTTTTACAAAGAGTCACACCAGAAAATATTCTCGGCAATAGTTAGTCTGGCTGAAAAGGATTTGCCTGTTGACCTTTATACTGTTACAGAGGAACTTAGGGCAACAGGAGAGCTCGAAAACGCCGGGGGTCCTGTATATCTCACCCAACTTACTTCAAAGGTTGTCTCGGCGGCTAATGTGGAATATCATGCAAGAATTGTAGCTCAGAAATATATTCAGCGAGAACTCATAAGAGTTTCGTCTGAAATACAGGCAAGATCGTATGATGATACTTATGATATTACCGAGCTTCTTGATTTTTCAGAGGATGCTATATTTCAGATTGCCGAGGGAAATATTAAACGAGAAGTAATTCCGGTGAATGAAGTGATTAAGGAAGCCATTTCTGAAATTGAAGCTGCAGGGAAGAGGGAAGATGCCCTGGTGGGAATACCGTCGGGGTTTACTAAGCTCGATAGGCTAACGTCGGGATGGCAGAAGTCGGAACTAATTATTATTGCCGCCCGTCCTTCCATGGGGAAAACCGCATTTGCACTTACTATGGCCAGAAACATGGCCATAGACCACGGAAAGAAAGTTGCTATTTTCTCGTGCGAGATGTCGGCCGTACAACTTGTTAACAGACTGATTATAGCTGAAACAGATATCCCGGCGCAGAAGATAAAGAACGGAAGGCTGACGGAAGATGAATGGCGTCAGCTCGATTCAAGGATAAAAAAACTTGAGCAGGCACCGATTTACATCGACGATACTCCGGCAATAACTATTACCGAGCTGAGGGCAAAATGTCGCAGACTGATGGCACAGCATAAACTCGATATAGTCATCATCGATTACCTCCAGCTTATGTCAGGTCCTCAGAATTCTGGAAGCCGCGAACAGGAAGTAAGCAATATATCGAGGTCGCTAAAAAGTATTGCAAAGGAACTCGATGTGCCTGTAATAGCCCTTTCTCAATTAAATCGTTCTGCCGAGCTCAGAGGCGGCTATAAGAAACCACAACTCTCCGATTTGAGGGAATCGGGAGCTATAGAACAGGATGCGGATATGGTTGTTTTTATACACCGCATGGATAAATTCGGAATATTTACTTATGAAGACGGCACCTCCACAAAAGGGATAGCCGATATCATCCTTGCAAAGAACCGCAACGGCCCTGTTGATGAAATCAGATTAAAGTTCAGGGAAGAAAAGGCAACTTTTGTTGACCTCGAAGATTTCGAATTTGAACAGGGTTTTGAACAACCGGTTCAGCCTCAGAGTATTACAATAGGCTCTAAAATGAACCGTGACTATCTGTCTGAAACAGGTGGAGGCTTTGATATCGAGAATGATGATTTTAACGAACCGCCTTTCGGATAGAAAAATAGCTATTCCCCTTCGACAACTATTACTATTTCCCCTTTCGGTGGATGTTCCGAATAATAATCGAAAAGTTCTTTCAGCGTACCACGCTTGTATTCCTCGTGAATTTTACTTATTTCTCTTGCAACGCATGCTCTTCTTTCCTGTCCGAAAATATTCGCCATTTCGTCAAGAGCTTTAACCAGACGGAAAGGTGACTCATAAAAAATCATCGTTCTCTTCTCGTTTTTCAGTGCCTCAAGTTTCTTAAGGCGTCCTTTTTTATTGGGAAGAAAACCTTCGAAACAAAAGCGGTCGCATGGAATGCCTGAGCCAACTAGCGCCGGAACAAATGCTACCGGACCTGGCAACACTTCGACAGTAATATCATTTTCTATACATTTGCGTACAAGAAGGAACCCGGGATCGGATATCCCGGGAGTGCCTGCATCAGATATGAGAGCTATATTCTTTCCTCCCTTTATCTCTTTACATATTTCCGATACCTTTTTGTGTTCATTGAATTTATGATGAGATAAACAAGGAGTTTGAATTCCGTAATGCTTTAACAGCTTTGACGCCTGCCTAGTGTCTTCAGCAAGAATCAGATTAACTTCCTTCAATACTTCCAGCGACCGGAGAGTAATATCCTTAAGGTTGCCGAGAGGTGTCGGTACGAGCACCAGCTTAGCCATCGGCCGGAAATTTACGTTTCACAAAATCAAGAAGCTGCCTTATATATTCATTATCTTCATGTTCTCCTGTATAGCTAAAAAGTATTGCTCTGGCTTCATTAAATGAAGTTGACTGGTCGAGCCTGGAAATAACTTCATCATAAGTGCGGCTGTCTCCTCCAAATATTTCTCTAATGAAAAGGAACCTGTCGTTTATTCCAATGGCATCGGTGAGGCTCGAAATGGAACGTCCCATTATCAGATGAGAAGTTTCGTTACTTGCCTTACTTGCGAACTGATCGAGAAGTGTAGTTTGAGTACCACTGAACTTATCGGCAAAAATCTGATATTCTGATTCTTTTTCTTTAGAATAAATATCAGGCTTCCTTTCTGATGGGCTCTGTTCTACCGACGATGCACTATCTCCTCCAGCAGACTCAGTTTTTGCTACATTAATTGCTGCATGTTCTTTTGTAACGTTTTCATGCTGATCTGCATCAACCTTTGTAGCACAGAATTTCTGCTCATTTTCCGGCAAGAATTCCTCGTCGGATATTTCAATAAGTGTTTCATCTACACTTATTTCTTTTTCCTGAGGATATGGTGAACGTTTCGGCACTGCAGAAACATCTTCAGGCTTAAAAGTTTTAAGAAGTAAAATAGCTTCCTCAGCACTTTTACACTTCAATTTGGCAAGCTCGACCTGCAGAGGAGGCACACCCTGATAATTTTTGAAATCATCAATAATATCTCTTACTTCTCTGAGATCCTTGATAATAATTTCAATGGTTGAGTTGAAATCCATCGGGATGATATTTATAAAACTGCTGTTTTGTTTACTTTGCAAAAGTAAACAATTTCGGTATAGGAGTGTAAAATCAGTGTCGCTTTAAGTATTGATTTTAAGATTTTTCACAATTTTAGAAAGGAAGTATATAAAATGGTTATTTCGTTTATTATTCTGTCATAACTCATCAATCCTTAACTTTAATATCACGATAATTTTATTTGTTTTCTCACCGATTAGTTACAAAAAAATTTATTCCCAAAGATTTCAATTGAAACACCCAAGTCATTATGTAGCCCATAGTCAAGAACCATTTTGCACATCTCATCAAGATTTTTTCCAAGCTCATTCTGTTCGGACGCACGTGCACAAATTAACCCGTCATTGACAATAATTCGGCTGAAAACAAATGGATTTCCGTTAGCATCCTTTTCTCTTTTGAGAATGCCGTAAAAACATCTGTCCTTGTCAGCTTGTGCCATAAACATTTCAGTAATCTCAATGCGATCTTTATTTTTATTTTTCATAAATAATCCATTATATTATTTTACGCAAAAATGCAATAAATGTTCCTATTAAAGAAATATGATCAAAATTAAATTTTAAAGCTTTATATAAATTACCTGCCATTTTCACTTTTTATGATTGCCAATAATGGAATTAGAAGTAATTCGTCACATAATTCACTGATTGACACGGGTTCTTTCGGTGCCAACTTATTTATACTATCGGGAAAAAGACAAAGACCTTTCTATATGTTGCAAAATAACTACAAAAAAAAATCAGGAATATGCATTGCAGAAAGCCTTATAATCAAAGGAATCATAGCAATGTTTAATTATAGATTATTGAAAATTATGTATTAAACGTTCCTGTTGATTAGTATTTTCCATTTTGTTTATTTTTATAGTTTAAAAAAGTGAAGATATAACATCGAATAACGAATATTGAACAAGGAATGTCGAAAAAAGGGACAAGGGACAAGGAAAAAGGGAAAAGAAACATCGAATATCGAACAAGGAATGATGAATATCGAACAAGAAACCAGAAACGTGAAACAATGAATATTGAACAGAATGATGGATAACGAATTGCGGGGTGTGAATAAAAGAATAACTACAGGTGAAGCTGCCGGGATAACAGGCGGTAAGCTATACGGTAGCTCTGACCTTGAAATTAGAGAGATTATTACTGATAGCCGTCAGTCCGTTTTTCAGGAAGGCACAGCCTTTTTTGCTATAAAAGGGCCTAACCACGACGGTCATAATTTTCTTTCACAACTATATCGTCGCAGTGTAAGGATATTTTTTGTTGAAAATCTGCCGTCCGGAATAGAAAATTTTACCGATGCGGCATTTATTGTCACTAATAACAGTGTTAAAGCTCTTCAGTTGCTTGCCTCCGAACGGCGACGTCATTTCAAAGGGAAAGTAATAGCTGTTACAGGAAGCGCAGGCAAAACGGTTGTGAAAGAGTGGCTTGGAGATATCATAGGCTCTGTTACTCCTGTAGTGAGAAGCCCGAAAAGCTATAATTCTCAGATTGGCGTACCGCTGTCAGTATGGAAGCTTGAGAATAAATATAATGTCGGAATAATTGAGGCCGGAATTTCACAACCAGGAGAAATGGAAAAACTCCGCAGGATTATAGAACCTGATATAGGAGTAATAACAAACATTGGAGATGCTCATAGTGAAAATTTCGCATCTCAGAAAGAAAAAGCTCTTGAAAAACTGAAATTGTTTATAAACAGCGAAGTGATAGTTTTTTGCAGGGACCATGTTCTGTTACGCGACATAATTCTTTCAGATAAAATCTACTCGAAAAAGAAACTTGCCGGCTGGTCTTTTACTGACGAAAATGCTCCGATATTTATAAAAATAACAAGAATTTCATCAGGGAGGACAGATATTACGGTGAAAAGCGGAGATACTATTTTTGAATCTTATATACCTTTCGACGACAGGGCATCAATTGAAAATGCTGCAGCAGTAATTACAACGTGTCTTATAGCAGGCTTATCGTATGAAACTATAAGAGAATGTCTTCCGAGGCTGGCCTCAGTGGCAATGAGGATGGAGATAAAGGCAGGGATTAACGGCTGCTTGCTTATCGAAGACTATTATAATTCCGACCCTGGCTCCCTTAAGATGGCACTTGAATATCTTAAATCACATAATAACAGGCGGTCGGTGCTTATTCTGTCCGATTTTTTACAGACTGGCAGGGATGAAAAAGAGCTCTATGGGGAAGTGGCAGGTTTGCTGAATACATTCAAAATAGACAGGTTCATAGGTATAGGACCTGTACTTCAAAGAAATAAAGAACTCTTTCCTACAGGCAGCTTTTTCTATGATTCCACTCAGGACTTTTGCAGGGAAATAGAACGGGCAGATTTTTCAGGTGAAGTAATACTGCTTAAGGGCGCTCGTAAATTCGAGTTCGAGAGGATAAGCAATCTCCTTGTGCAGAAGATTCATCAGACGATGCTTGAGATTAATCTCGATGCTGTTTCATACAATATCAATGAGATAAGGAAACGCCTTAATCCAGGTACCAGAATAATGGCCATGGTAAAAGCTTCTGCTTACGGTACCGGGTCTTCCGGCGTTGCTTCGCTACTCGAGTTTCATAGGGTTGACTACCTCGCAGCGGCAAATGCCGATGAAGGTGTCGAACTGCGTGATGCAGGCGTATCGCTTCCGGTAGTGGTTATGAACCCCGAACCTCATGCTTTCAACCTTATTATAAAATATAATCTCGAGCCGGTAATTTACAGCTTCACAATGTTGCGAAGTTTTGCAGAAACGGCTTCACGACATGGGCTTACCGACTTTCCGGTGCACATAAAAATTGATACGGGCATGCATCGTCTGGGCTTTATGCCTTCTGAAACCGACGTTCTTATTGAGGAAATAAAAGCTGCGCGTTCGCTCAGGGTTGCATCGGTGTTCTCACATCTCTCGGCAAGCGAAGCACCCGAATATGACTTTTTCACGCATAAGCAAGCCCAATTACTGAAAGAAACGGCCGATAAGATTAAGGAAGCCTTAGGTTACGGCTTTCTTGTCCACCTACTTAATACGGCCGGTATTTTTCGTTTCCCTGAATATCAGTTCGATATGGTAAGGCCAGGTATAGGTATTTTCGGAATCACGGGGACGCCCGACATAAACCTTCACGAGGCTGTCAGATATGTAACAAGGATATTGCAGATAAAGAACGTGCCGGCCGGTGAACCGGTCGGATATGGATGTAAAGATGTTTCGGAGGAAGATAGACGTATCGCCATTTTGCCTGTGGGTTATGCCGACGGATTCGACCGCAGACTTGGAAACGGAAGGGGCAGTTTTTTCATTAAGAACGGCTTTGCTCCAGTGGTTGGAAATATCTGCATGGATTTGACTATGGCCGACATTACAGGAATAGATGCGGAGGAAGGCGATGAAGCTGAAATATTCGGTAAGAATATTTCTCTCGAGGAGTTTTCAAAAAAGGTTGGCACTATACCTTATGAAGTCCTGACTTCCATACCTTCAAGAGTGAAGAGAATCTTTACAAGAGAATAGTCCTCAACGGGCTGAAAGTTTTTTTATTTTTTGACAAAAACAAGAGGCATTTTTCGACCTGCACCAAATGCTTTTGAGGAGACACGCAGAATTGGCGGCGCCTGATATCTCTTATATTCATTTGAATTTATCATACGAAGAGTTTTCATAACAATTTCCCCGTCAAAGCCTTCGACAATTATTTCATCTGCCGATTTCGACAGTTCGATATATCTGTAAATTATTTCATCTAAAACAACATAAGGAGGTAAGCTGTCGGTATCGAGTTGATCAGGCTTCAGTTCGGCCGATGGCGGTTTTGCAATTATAGAGGCAGGAATGATTTCTTCATGGCGGTTAATATAATTTGCGAGCCTGTAAACATCACTCTTATAAACATCCCCTATAACTGAAAGTCCACCTGCCATATCGCCGTAAAGAGTGCCATAACCGGTAGCTATCTCGCTCTTATTGGAGGTATTCAGAAGAATATATCCAAATTTATTGGAATATGCCATAAGCAGAACAGCTCTTATGCGTGCCTGTATATTCTCTTCAGTAACATCGGCCGGAAGTCCTTTGAACAATGGCTCAAGAACTTCCTCGAATGCCCTGAAAAGCTTTTCAATGCTGATAATTTCGTATTTTACTCCGAGGCTTTCCGCCATCTTCACTGCATCTTCAACAGACTGGGCAGGGGAATATCTTGAGGGCATAATAAGAGCTGCTATATTTTCTCTTCCAAGTGAGGCAGAAGCAAGACAAAGAACCACAGCCGAATCAAGTCCTCCCGACAGGCCCAGAACTGCTTTGTTGAGCCCCGACTTTCCAAAATAATCTCTGATACCTGTCAGTAATGCCTTGTAAATCAATTCTATTTTATCGGGAATATCAGGTTCAGGATTTTGAGTTCCTATCGCAAGATCATCAAGTTCAAAAGTCGAAATACATTCTTCGAAGAATGGTAACTGTCGGAAAATTTTTCCAGCACCGTCAATTATGAGCGAGCCTCCGTCGAAAATAAGCTCGCTGTTTGCCCCTGTTTGATTTACATAAATAATGGGCAACCTGTATTTTAAAGCTTTGTTAATAAAAATTTGACGGCGTGTTTCGGTTTGTGTGTATGAAAACGGCGAAGCTGAAATATTAATAATAAGTTCGGGATTCAGCTTTGCAAGCTCATCCATCGGCGAAACATTATAGAGCCTCGACTTCTCGAACTCATTCAGAAAAGGCTGTTCATCCCATAAGTCTTCACAAATTGTTAGTGCAATATTTTTCCCGTTAAAACTGAAAATGGAAAAATTTTTCTCAGATTCGAAATATCTGTATTCATCGAATATGTCATAAGTCGGGAGAAGGGATTTATTGGCCTGAAATATAATTCTGCCTTCATTCAGAACAATAGCAGCATTAAAGAGTTTTTTGCCTTCAGCCTTTGTATTCATTACCGGCGCACCTATTATTGCTGTAACGCCTCTGCATTCGTCGGCTATCCTGCTAATGGTCTGACTGCTTTCATTAATAAAATCAATATAATCGAGCAGATCAAGCGGGGGATAACCGGTAACGCACAACTCTGAGAAAATAACCAGATCCGAACCTTCGGCCCTGGCCTTTTTTATAGCATAGATTATTTGCCCTGCGTTCCTTTCGAAGTCGCCTACCCGGTAATTGAGCTGTGCTATAGTTATCTTCATAACCGGCACTTAGAAGTTAATTCCAACTCTAAATTTAAGAAAGTTATGTGAAATTCTGTCAACAGGCTGTGGCACAATGTCTTTGGTTATGTCGAGAAAGTTTTGTTCGAAGCCAAGCCCAAGCACAATTTCTGTCGTACCTCCCACCGAATAGGAAATACCTCCTGTTATATGATACCCCAGATTGAATTTCCTTAGCTCTTTCATTGCTGATTCTCCTTCGATATTTTCAGAGGGAATATCAACTTTACCTCCTGTTACAACCTTTGGGTCGAGCCCGATATCGGAGAAAAAAGTAATATAACCTATCTGATTCGATTCGAATTTGAGTCCTACAGGCAGGTTAATATAATGGATTTTATAGATTACTGATTTTCCCGCAGGAACAGTGGTATTGAAATTATTGAATATCATTGTTATTGTGTCTGACGTAACAAGTCTACCTCCTGCATTAATGATGCTCAGACCTGATGAGAAAGAATAATTATTAGTAAAATATTTATTGAATGTGAATCCAAAGATGAATCCTGCTCTGGATCCCTCATTTTTTGTTTCACGTGTGTCGGACGAGAACCAGGATATTAAAGGATCTGCAAATATGCCAAACCGGATGTTCTGAGCATTTGTTACACCTGAGATTATTGTCAGTAAACTTATTACGACGCAGGTTTTTTTTACAGATAAAAAGTTGTGAAGACTCATGAAACAGATATTTTAATGAAATGTAAAACAAATTTTTATGCAGTAAAAATAACAAATCTTATTAAATTTAATCTGGTCACATTGAATGATCCTTTCTTATCGCCCGGAGTGCCGTTTAGTATGGCCTTAGGACTGCCTGACAGCATAGAGTATGAGACCATCCTTCTCCGCCAACCGGCGGATACGGAGGGCAAAGCAGCGAAACGTTTAAGGTCAAAATAAACTTTATATTCGGATTGTTGTCATTTTATTTCAAAGTGGATAATTTAGCAATCAATAATATCAGCTTATGAAAAGAAAATTAACATTGATTTTGATTTCGGTAATCATCCTTACCATTCCGTGCTTTTTGTCGTGCAAAAAGAACCCGTATAAGGTTAATATTTCAGGTATTAGTGTAGAAGTTCATATTAAAAGACTTGAAAAAGATCTTTTTACGGTAGATCCGTTAAAGATACCGGATTCAATTCAAACGTTTAAGCAAAAGTATGGTGACTTTCTTAAGTATTTCGGTTATGTGATTAATATCGGTGAACCTGATGATTCGACATGGACAGACGGGCTTATTAGATTTTGTACAGACCGACTGAACAATGAGGTCTTTAACGAAACAATGAAAGTGTTTCCTGATGTTCAGTTTATTGAGAAAGAACTTTCGCTCGCTTTCAGGTATTATAAATATTATTTTTCAACGAAACCTATTCCTGCTGTTTTCACCTGCATTACAGGTTTTAACAGCAGTATTATTGTGGGAGATTCAGTTTTAGGCATCGGACTCGACAGGTATCTTGGTAAAGATTGTAAGTATTATCCCATGCTTGGTTTATATAATTATCAAATAGTTAAAATGACACCTGAATATGTTGTGCCTGACGCCATATATGCATGGATCTCATCTGAGTGGGATGCAGGGCAGGCTTCTCAAAATGTTCTTTCAGAAATCATAAGGGAGGGGAAGTTTATGTATGTGAAAAAATGCCTTTTGCCTGATTTACAGGATGAAATGATATTCGGTTTCACGCCCGAACAGATGAGGTTCTGTCGTGACAATGAAGGAATGATGTGGCAGTATCTTGTTGAAAACAATCTTCTTTTCAGCACCGATCAGATCACTATAAGAAAGCTTATCGGAGAGGCACCTTTTACATCTTATTTTACTAAAGAATCTCCCGGTCGTGCGGCAGTATGGATTGGATTCAGGATAATCGAATCGTTTATGAAAAACAATAGGGGATTGAGTGTGGAAGAGATGATGAAATTCAAAGATTATCAACAGATTCTTGAGAAAGCAAAATATAGCCCGCAGAAGTTGTGATTCCATTTTAAATTAAAACTCAACTTTGAATGTTAGGTAAAAAAAAAAAATTCCAGGAATAAATCTCATAATTTCTATGTCTATTATAAAGTAAATCATCGGATTTCAGATGAATATTATTTCATTGCGGCATTATCGAATAATAAGGCGAAATACTGATTTATGTCAATTGATGCTGGATCCAGATTAGATATTTATGTTTATTTATAACCATTTTTAATTAAAATCATGACAAATTTGAGAATTATTCCCAGGTTATTATTTGCCATTTTAGTATTGTCTGTCTACAGCATTTGTTCAGCTCAGGAAGCTGTCAGGATAAAAAGAATCAACGAGCCGATTCATTTTGACGGCAAACCTGATGAAGTTACATGGAAGGCACTTGATTTGTTTGAATTAACCATGCATAAGCCAAATTACATGTCACAGCCTTCTGAGAAAAGCGATATCAGAATCGGTTATGACAATAAATTTCTATGGGTAGGAGCAAGTCTTTTCATGAACGACCCATCAAAAATTTTTACAGTGACAAAGAAAAGAGACGAGATGCTTTTTGATTATGATGCATTTGGAATTATTCTTGATACCTATGACGACAACGAAAATGGGCTTGCTTTTTTCACTGCTCCAACCGGTTTACGTACCGACTATACAATCTCCAACGATGCTGTTGGAGGACCTTTCATGTCATCCCTGAATACAAGCTGGGATACTTTCTGGGATGTCAAAACAACCCGCGATAATAACGGATGGTATGTTGAAATGAGAATCCCGTTTTCAAGTCTTAAGTTTAAACCCATAAATGATGTTGTAAGAATGGGTCTTATAATAGTACGCAATATAAGTGCATACAATGAGACAGACACATATCCTGCCATTGATCCTAAATATGGATTTATGGCCATCCAAAAACCTTCATTGGCACAAACAATTGAGATTTACGGAGCCAGGCCGGAAAAACCATTATATTTATCGCCTTATTTGCTGGGCGGGCTGGAGGTAAATAACCGGCTGAATGAAGAGGAGTCCGATTATATCAAAGAGAAAGAAAATCTGTTTGATGCTGGCCTCGACGTAAAATATAATATTAACAGTAATCTCACACTCGATCTTACTGTCAATACTGATTTTGCACAGGTGGAAGCTGACGACCAGCAGGTGAATCTTACAAGATATTCTCTTTTCTTTCCTGAAAAGAGGAAATTTTTTCAGGAAAGATCAAGCCTGTTTGATTTCACCCTTGGAGGATCTTCCGATAACCTGTTTTACAGCAGAAGAATTGGAATAGCAAATGGCAATCAGACAAGAATCTACGGTGGGGCAAGGCTTACCGGCAGGATAGGAAACTGGGATGTGGGATTCCTGGATATGCAGACTGAAGAATATGAGGAAGTACCAGGTCAGAATTTTGGGGTTCTCCGAATGCGCCGCCAGGTAATTAATCAGAACAGCTATGTTGGGGGAATATTGACTTCCAGGATTGGAATGAATGGCGACAGGAATATTGCTTATGGCGTTGATGGTATATTCCGTCTCTTTGGCGATGATTATCTCAATATCAAATGGTCACAGACTTACGATAACGAACTGGGGAATAAGCTGAACTCGCTATCTCCCTCGTTTATATTGTTGAACTGGGAAAGACGGACAGAAGAAGGATTTGCTTACAGACTTAATTATTCATATTCCGGATTGAAATTCAACCCGGGTATCGGCTTTGTTAGGCGTAGGGGTGTTCAGGGTGTGGATGGTGAGCTGTTATATGGATGGATTCCGGGTGAGGAATCAAAGCTATTTAACTATAACGTTAATATAAGAGGTGAAAGGTATGTGCGTCTGCAGGATGGAGATCTGGAATCAATGAGAATATCCCCTGGATTTGAAATCAACACCAAAAAAAATATTCACGGAGAAATTTCTCTTGAAATACAGAGAGAGGGTGTTCTCCACGATTTCAACCTTTCCGACAGTATAGTCATTAAGAGCGGCGAATATTCATTCATCGGGATGGAAGTAAATATTGGAACTTCTGAAGCCAGGAAATTATCCATAAGAGGAGAAATAAATGGCGGGCAGTTTTACGACGGTTATAGAGTAGGATTAAGAGCAGAGCCTAAGTTTAATGTATCTTCCAGTCTGAACTTGTCTTTAATGTATGAATTCAATGCAATAAGGTTTCCCGACAGAACAGTAAATAATTCACTCGATATTCATGTTGTGAATATGAAAGCTTTGTTGATGTTAAGCACAAAATTGTCGGCATCTTTGCTCGTACAATATGTGAATACAGAAGATGAACTTATTACTAATTTCAGGTTACGCTATAATCCACGCGAAGGAAATGATTTTTATTTAGTATTCAATGATTTTCGCGGTATAACAAATAGTAGTCTAATTCCCGAACCACCAGGTTTCTTTAACGAAACTGTAATGGTGAAATATGTTCATACTTTCATTTTATAAAACTTATTTCAATCTGCAATAAAGGTTTTGCATGAGAATTAATTCCTGCAGATTGAGCCGACTTTTACGGCAATATTTTTCTTTTATTAATAAAATCGAATTCATTTATTAAAATTTCAGTATTTTTGGCTGCCGTTATGCCAGCTGAATTTATTGCATGTATGTTAAATATAATAAATTAAATTGTATTTAAAAAGTAAAGGCAATAATTTTTTAATAAAAAATTCAGGACAGTTAATTATACAAACGCGAAATAAAATGTTAAAAAGAAAAGACGTGCGCCAACTTATAATTGAAGCTGCTGAAAAATACGGCAATAAAACTGCTTTTATTGATAAAGATATTGAATATGATTTTATAACATTAAAGGATTATACATTTAGATTAGCCAATGGACTAATTGAGTGTGGGTTTAAAAAAGGGGACAAAATTGCCATTTATCTACCCAATTGCATAGAGTATGTTTGTTCTTATCTGGCGATATATTCAATAGGCTGTGTGGCGGTACCGGTTGATTTCTTTTTAACGGCAAATGAATTGATAGACATTGGCAATCATTGTGCTTTAAAAGGTATTATTACCACAAATAGCGTCAAGTTTAACCTTTTAAAGCTGAAAACAAATATTTCCACTTTGAAAGAAGTAATAACTATTGAAGACGACCCTAAATATCTTTCATTCTGGAACCTTACAAAAAACTCAAAAAATTATTTAGACGATCAGGATATAAACATAAATATGCCGTCCAGCATTTTCTATACCTCTGGCAGTACAGGCAAACCCAAGGGAGCTCTTTGGAATTACGAACATATTCATTTAGGAGCGGAACAGTTGAAATATTTCTGCACTTACGAAGGACTTGAAAGTATATTAAAGATTGATGAGACAGAACGGACAATATCTGCTATTCCGTTTTCTCATTCCGGAGGCATATTATTTATAATGGTTGCTATAAAATATGGGATGAGTACAGTAATCATGCCAAGGTTCTTTCCTCTAAACTTTATCCAGTTGATTGATAGATGGAAGGTAACTGGAGTTTGGATGGTGCCACCTATGTTTTATGCTCTCTTATATTTAAAAGATGTTAGCAGTTATAATTTGGAGTCGCTCAGATGGGCAGATGTTTTTGGAGCGCCGTCTTCTCCGGAGTTATTAATGCAGTTTAAAAAATTATTTCCTAATGCAGTTGTTTTGAATGGTTGGGGAATGACAGAAGTGGTTCCGCCAGTTTCGGTATGTTCCCCTGACAATATTACTTCAGTGGGTAAACCTGTTCCTAATGTGGAATTAAAAATTTTTGATGTTCACGATAATGAATTAAAAACAGGAGAAATAGGAGAAATTGCAGCCAGAGGTAAGTCTGTCTTCTGCGGCTATTATAATGAACCGGAATTGAATAAGGAAGTCTTTAAAAACGGCTGGTTTTATACAGGCGATCTGGGATACTTTGATAAAAAGGGTAATCTTTATATTATTGGAAAATCAAAAGATACAATAAAAGTTGGGGGCGAACTCGTATGGGCCGCCGAAATAGAGGAAATATTGCTGAGGCATCCGTGTATTAAAGAAGTTGCAGTAGTAGGCGTTCCTGATAAATTGCGTGGAGAAACGGTAAAATGTTTTATCGTATTAAAAGATGGCATAGTTTTGCCCAAAAGTTATATAACTGAATACCTGAGAGACAAATTGGCAAAGTTTAAACTTCCAAGGCAAATTGAATATCTCAAAGAACTTCCTAAAACAACTACAGGAAAAATAAATAAAGCAGAATTAAAAGAGTTAAATTAGATTGTTGATTATTAATTTATAATTCATAACAAATTAATAATCAACAGTTAAGTATATATAACTAACTTAAAAAAGAACTTCATAAGGTCATACAATTATATTGAGACATTTAAAAAAATGATCAATTTTAAACTTCTGGATATATTCACTGCCTTCATTGCTTGGTTTTTTCAGGTCTTAGTAAGATTAACTCCATCATCTTTACATTTTATATGGGAAAATATTGCTTATTTTTTATTGCGTCATATTTTTCGTTACAGGAAAAAGGTGGTTTGGAAAAATCTTGAGTTCATCTTCCCTGAGCAATCATACTCATACTATAATAAATTAGAAAAACAGTTTTATCATTTTCTGGCAAGAATGTTTTTAGAAATGGCCGAAAGTTATTATATGAACGATAAAAACGTTTTATCTCATATTAGATTTGCAAATATTGAAATAATACAAGACTTTTTAAATCAAGGCAAAAGCGTTATAATAGCATTAGGACATCATAACAACTGGATATGGCAGGTTATCATATCTGAAATATTAAAATGTCCTGCTTATATGGTTTACAAACCATTGTCAAACAAATACGTAGATCGCAGGGTGAGAAATTCGCATTACGCCCCTTTGGCTTCATATATAGACAGCGATTCAACAACTAAATATTTTCTTAAAGCTGTGAAAGAAAAGCAACCGTCAGTATTTATCATGCTGGCTGACCAATATCCACCACCTTCAGTGAATTCTTTCCAGGTTGATTTTCTTGGTGTGAAAACACCATTTTATCGTGGAGTGGAATTTTTTGCAAAAAAATTTAATATGCCTGTCATTTTTGGAGAAACGATAAATATTAAAGATTCAACTTATGAAACATTTTATAATATAATTTATGATGGTAGTGAAAACATGGAAAAGGGAGAAATAACACAACGATATGCTACTTCTCTTAGCGATGCCATAAAAAAGCAGCCGGGAAACTATTTATGGTCGCACAGACGATGGAAAAAAATAATAAAATATTAAATTCTTTTATTAATTTCCCTTTATCATTTCTAAAATCTTAAAAATTTTTCCACGGTTTAATAAGAAAATAGAAAAGTGCTAATAAAAAAAGCCCTTATCAAGGGCTTTTTAATTTTAGTTTTTCAATTCAATACTATGCAGGATGAATCGCATCAACCGGACATACATCTGCACAAGTTCCGCAGTCGGTACATAAATCGGGATCTATCTTATAGATATCACCTTCTGATATAGCATTAGATGCACATTCATCAATGCATGCTCCACATGCTGTGCAATTTTCATCAATTTTATAAGCCATAACTTTTATTTTTAGTTGATATATACAATTCTCCAAAAGTAACTCATTTTTTTAAATTCTGAAATTAAAAAGTTCTTATATTATGTTTTTAATATTGAACATTATTTAAATACAATTGGTTAACAATTATACTTGTTTAATTGTTCATTTTGATATTCAAATTTTAAGATTTCTGCTGTCTTATTAAGAATTGTATTTCAAGTTACTAACCTTTATTTTTAGAAATCGAGGCTGAACGACAGATAGAATACCATCGGCAGGATATAGTGGTTTTCGATGCCCCATGCAAAATCGGCTCTGATAAAATAGCCTAGAATCTGAGCTCTAAGGCCTGCGCCAAAACCCCCTACAATAGGTTCTTTGTTTGTGTCGAGATAAACAGTTACCGGACCATTGGTAATAATATCTCTGTCGTATGAGTTTTCGCCCGACCATGGCGATTTTCCCGACCATGCAGTGCCAACGTCCCCGAAGCCAACAATCTGCAGGCTATTAAGGAAATTGGAACGTAGCGGATGACCGGCAAAATATCTTATGAAAGGCCAGCGTATCTCGCTGTTTATCAATGCAAAACTATTACCATTTCTGATATTCTGACTGAATCCCCTCATATTGGTGGCAAGAGCCTGAAAACCGTAATTGTAATTCGGGTTTACTCCAAGAGATTGGTCGAACATGGGAATCTTACTGAATAAATACCCCATCCAGTTATCTACACCTCCGAGATAATAAATAAGTTTTGTAGGACCGTATGAAGTACTGGCTGCAAATCTATTAGCCCAGATAAGCTCGCGGTGAATCTTTGTATAATGTCTGAAATCAGCACCCAGAACTATCATATCCGACTTTTTCTGAGTAAGCTCTTTATAATATTCCCCAAAAATTTTATACCGTGTGCCGTAATAAATATTGATACTTCTTTTTCGTGTATTGTCGTAAATTAATTCTCCTTTCAGGCTGGCCCAATGTTTCGTAATATCACCGCTATTTAGCGATTGTACACTTGTTGAAAGGTTTACATATTTATCGAGTCTGTATGAAATTGTTCCCTTAAGCGCAAGAACCGGTGAAAAAGGTTTTGCAAGTGAGAAGTAAAGATTGTCGCTATGTATTTTGAAATAATTACCCTCATCATCTGATGAATTGAAAGTCATGCGGTGATAAAGAAGCTGTTTGTCGTATTTGCCCTTTAGATTCTCTATGAGAAGAAGATATTCATTGCTGTCTAAATTGCCTGCAAACCTGAAACCGCCTGTGACTTTGTAATCTTCGAAAAGGTCGAGAATTCCTATCCGGGTAAGAAGGTTCGTTCCTGGATTGAAATACGGCGAGCCGCCGTTGTAAGGCTGATACGAGTTATTAAGAAAACTGAAATCTATCTGTGTAGCTATATAATTGTTGTAAAATGAAGGCTGGTAAATTCTAATGAGAGGGAGCTTTAGAGTGTCGGTTTCAAGGTCGATATTCATAAAGTCTTTTCTCCAGAGCTGTTCATAATAGTTTTGTTTTTCTTTTTCGAAGATGTAATGATTTATGTCTATAGGCTCATCTTTGGCATAATATTCATAGAGGGGTTTTTTAAGTGTGTCTCTTCTCTTTTTGTCTTCAACCAGTAGCCATTGCCGTATACTTTCGATGCTATCGGCTTTGTGAAGTAATTCTGTTTGTTCTTTTCTGAAATTGGTTACAGGCAACTCATTTTCTTTTATCCGAATACCTGATGGAATTTCCCCTTTTCTAAGATAATATCTGTCTTGATTAAAAAGCGCTTCTCCATAGTATTCTGGATTGCCTACCACATCGTGATAAATAATATTCCGGTCATAATTTGTTGCAGGCAATGAGCTTATAAAATATCTGTAATGAGTAACTGTATCGACAAAACTTATAGTACTGTCGAATTTTGCCGAAAAACGGTTGTATATACCTGTATTGTTTCCAATATATGAGATGGTTTGCTTGCCGGTACTTACTGGCTGATAATGGTCATTATACTGTCCTTCTGTAAGGCGCGTAAGTACGTTGCTCTTGCTGTTAAGGTCGTAAGTGAAAAGGTCGTAAATAAAACCAAGTTTTTCAAAAGGATCGGCTTTATTTGAAAGCGTATCAGTCATACGGTTTGACGTGAAAATTATTTCGCTGTTAGATCCTTTGAGGAAAGATGGACTCAAGTCGTCGGGAAGGTCGTTTGTTATCTGTTCGTTTGTACCCGAAGCTATGGTATGTATGTAGATGTCGGTAAATCCTCCTTTTACTCCGGAAAGCACCAATCGTGTTCCGTCAGGAGAGTAACTGAAATCAAGAACCTTATCCATAGAAAGGAAAAGCCTGTTTTCAGTCGATTTTTCAGGTATTCTGTAGAAATATATCCTGAGCTGAGATTTCTCCTCATTAATAAATGTGAGCATTTTACTATTTGGATGCCATGCAATTACAGGATAAGAATTATCGGTTTTGTGTTCATATTTAGGTTCTGCCCTGAAGATGATCTTTGTTTTACCTGTCTCCTGGTCATAAATCCATATCCGCTTGCGACCCCAGTCGTTTGTGACGTACGCAATATATTTCTTGTCCGGACTTATTTTAACCTGCTGAAAAATCTGTTCTTTTTTTGATCTCTTTAAATATTCGTTTTTTACTGAAGGGTTCCCGTTATCACCTGCAAATTCAGCCTTATAATATTCCTGCCATTCTTTAAGGAGATCTTTTAGTTTCTGTCCGGTTACATACAGAAAGCCGTCATTGATATTTTTATATATTTTAGTAAGATAAACTATTGAAGGGATAAGAGCATCGCCATACTGACGGCCAATGAATCTCCAGAACGATTGCCCGGCATAGATTGCATCGTCGTATTCGAGGTTGTTAATGTTTTTGTATTTTTTACTTTTAAAACCATCTCTTACCCTGTTTTCAACCTCGTAGTCCCAGCCGTATCCGACATAGTTTGCCAGTCCTTTAAGATACCAGTCGGGCATAGTAAATGACTGTGAGCTTGAGGTTCTGTCGCGCACGTCGGCATCTGCAAAGATTTCGTTTATTATTACTTCGGCAATTGAAGAGCCAATTTGTTTTTGATATGCAACTCTGTTTCCTTCATAATACAGCAGAACCTTGTTTTTGATTATTCGACTGTAACCGCCAAGGTTATAATCGTCTTCGGAGAAGCTGACAAGTCCGATGTTTGTTTGCTTGTATTCAGCCTGTTTGTTGAATATGATGAATATGAGCCTCTTTTCAAGCGGATAGTCGAAGTAATCTTCTGTTTCTTCGATCTTCTTTATTGCATAGTTGGCTGTATTTTTCGCCAGCTCCCTTCCTTCTTCCTTGAAATAACAGTCAATGTTTTCGAATCTGTAGAACGACCAGTAATAATCGTAATATTGAACCCTGTTCTTTCCGAATGTCATCTGCATGCCGTTGTAAAATTGTCCCGAGGCCGATAAATACATAGCGACTGAAATGGAGAACATGATTAGTTTTATTTTGAAGGCCCTGGGCATTGGCATGAATGAGATTAAACTGTTTTCAATATACTCAAATTCTATTCCAAAACAACGGAAACAAAGCTAATATATTCTATCGAGAGAATTGGATTAAAAGATAAAAATTGGATCTGTTATAAAAGTTTTACAATAATGATTAATTTTATTGTCTCAAAAAATGGCCTGTAATTTGTATATAATGCAACAAAATTGATAAAATATTAGTTATAATAATATTATAAAGTATAATCATTAATAAAAAATATACTGTTTATGAAGAGGATATTTTCAGTTTTTCTTGTTTCTGTTTTTGGGGTTGTTTCGTTATTAGCACAACCTAAAATACAGGTTTCTGAATATGAGCACGATTTCGGAGTTTTCAGGGAAGATGCCGGCCGGCAGACATATAATTTCGAAGTGACTAATACCGGCAATGCTCCTCTGGTTATTCAGAATGTTGTGGCATCTTGTGGATGTACAACTCCAACGTGGACGAAGAGCCCTATACCACCCAACGGGAAAGGTGTGATAACTGCTATTTATGACCCTGCCGGAAGGCCAGGTGTGTTCAATAAAACACTCACGGTTTATTCCAATGCAAATCCGGGGCAAGTAGTTCTTGTAATTAAAGGAGAGGTGAAAGAGAGGGAAAAAACTATAGAGGAACTTTATACATGGCCTGTCGGACAGGTAAGGTTCGAAAGTAATCATCTTGCTTTCACTACAATTAAGAAAACAGAAAAGAAGATAAAGGTGATGCCTGTTATAAATACATCGAAAGAACCTGTGAAAATTGAATTCGACGGAGTTCCTGCACATCTCCAGCTCAAAGCCAATCCTGAAACACTTAAACCCGGTCAGAAAGGTGTTATAGAAGGCACTTACGATGCAACAAAAAATAATGGATGGGGCACTATTACTGATGTTGTGAGGATTAAGCTCAACGGGGAGTTGCAGAACAATACATATCTGTATGTTTCTGCAAATCTTGTAGAAGACTTTTCATCCCTTACCAAGGAAGAGCTTGCAAATGCACCGGTTTTTAAAGTTGCCTCTGCAACTGTAGATATTGGGGATATGCCTCCTTCCACAAATAAGGAAGTCGAATTTAAGTTTACTAACGAAGGCAAGAGTGACCTTATAATAAGACATATACGTTCTACATGCGGTTGCACTGCTGTTAATCAAAGCAGCAGTAATATCGTAAAACCCGGAGAATCAGGCTCTATAAAAGCAACATTCAACTCCGGTTCTTATAAGGGAAAGGTAACAAAAGCAATATATGTTTATACTAACGACCCCGCTAATTCGGAGGTCATACTTATGCTTAATGCAAACGTAAAGGAAAATTAAGCAATCCAATATACAGAATTTAAAATAGCGCCGTTAATCTGACGGCGCTATTATTTTGCTTTAATCTTCTTCTTTTTCTTTCTGGTTAGTTACTTCCTCGAGTATGAACCCTGTACCCCGGACTGTACGGATATCTATTCCCTTATCTTCCGACAGATATTTTCTGAGCCGACTTATAAATACATCCATGCTCCTTCCAAGAAAATAATCGTCTTCACCCCATATTTCAGTTAGAATATCTTCGCGGGTTAAAATTTTATTTTTATTAAGGATGAAATACCTTAAAAGCTGAGCTTCTTTCAATGTAAGTTTTTCTTTCTTTTTACCAGAAATCAGCTCGAGCGTATTAAATTTAAGAATTGATTTTGAAATGTGGTATTCTTCATTTGCCGATGAGTATGCTCTTTTAAGAATATTATTGATTCTCAGAATCAATACTTCAGGGTCAAAGGGCTTTGTAATATAGTCGTCGGCCCCAAGTTTAAGCCCTTTCACAATGTCCTCTTTCAGACTTTTTGCAGTTAGGAAAATAAAAGGCATTTCCGGAGCAGCATTCTTTACTTTTTCGGCAAGTGTAAAACCGTCCATCTCAGGCATCATAACATCAAACACACAAATATCGGGCTTCTCGGTATTAAACATTTCCCATGCTTCTTTTCCATCCCTGGCAAGTTTCACATCGAATCCGTTTATAGTAACATATTGTGCCAGAATATTCCCAAAATCCCTGTCGTCTTCTGCAATAAGTACTTTCATATCAATGATATTTAATTATTTCGGTATAATAATTGTAAAGCAACTCCCTTGTCCGAGTTTACTTGTAACTGTCACTGTTCCACCATGAGCCTCGGCAATTCTCTTTACGTAATAAAGTCCGAGCCCAAGTCCTTTTGTCTTGTGAATATTACCCTGACTTACACGATAGAACTTGTCGAAGATATGTTTCTGATCCTGTTTACTTATTCCTATTCCATTGTCTTCGATGGAAATAACGATATTGTCTTTAATTAGTTTCCCTTCCACCTTTATCACAGGGTCTTTATTGGAATATTTTACTGCATTGGAAAGCAGATTGTTAATCATGGTTGTGAAATAAACGACATCAACTTTTGTTTTTATTCCGTTTAGCTGGTAATTTTCAATTATAGTGGCATTATCATTGTTGCCTGTTCGGAAACTATTCACGATATCATGAATAAATTCCTGTATTTCCACCTCTTTTTTATCGAGCTGGAACTGTGTTCTTTCCCACATGCTGATTTCCAGAATCAGGTTGATGAGCTGGTTTAGATGAACACTCTGTTTCCCTATAAGCCTCGCAGTTTCGAGTATTTTGTTTTCATCTTTCCTTATCTGCTCCATTTCGAGTGTTTTCCCTGCAACGGTGATGGTGGAGAGAGGCGTTTTTATTTCATGAGTCATATTATTGATGAAGTCGGTTTTGAGGTTCGAAAGCCTTTTCTCTTCCATGAGGTTATGGTAAGTAATTACGAATATCACCATCACTACCAGTATACTGAAAATACTCATAGAAAGATAAATAGACATTTCTCTTAAAACCATTTTCTGTTTACCTGAGAAATCAATATAATAATCGAAAATTATTCTATAATAATTATCCTCTCTGAAGAATCGATTTACAAGTATTCTTGTTTTTGTGCTCGAGCGTAATTCCACATCTGAAATAGGCCTTGCAGTAAATAAATCAGGATTGGCATATATTTCGAGTCTGTTGTCGAAATCGAGAAACTGGAGGTAATTTATTACAATGTCATTCGAGAAGTCACTCTCGAATCCCTGTGTTCGGAAATAGTTCTTAAGGTACGGAGTGAGATTTTCAAGTTCGGTAAGAATTTTTATTACTGCATTAAATGCATTATCCTTGAGTTTTTTCAGTTCCGACGAGTCTTTTATCGTCTTATATTCCTGATTCATAACTTCTTTAGAATAGTTATTGATCAGTTCAAGTGCATCTTCAAAGCCGTCGGTTCTGCTCATACGGTAAAGCTGCTCCATTGCCTCCTGTGAGAGCAATTTATACTTAAGATCGAACTTTTCATTCTTATCCCTCCAGATATCTTTTGTGATAAATATCTGGACTAAAATCAGAATCATGATCGAAATAATTCCAAAAATTAATATACTATTTTTCTTTTCCATGAAATTTTTCGATGACATAAAAGTACTCAATTTTCTTTATTTCATATTTCATTCTGTATCTATCGGTTCAAAATTTTCGGGTTCTCTCATTAACAAATTCTGAATAGAATTTTTCTTCAGGTTTTTCTATATTGTCCCCCTCTTATTAGCTTCGCTATGTTTCCAACTGTCTCCAATAATCGGTGAAAGAAGAGAAAGGATTAACCTTACATTAACCTCGTGTTAACACAAACCATAGTATATGTGTTGTAATTTTACATTGACATCTAATTAATAAGAGGAGGCAATTATGAAAACAAAAATTATTTATTTGGCAATAATATCATCCCTTGTTATTATGACTTTTTCAGGTGGGTTGAGCATTGCTCAGGATAAAACCCTGACGGATAAGGAAAAGGAAGCCAGGCTTCAGCAGACTATTGAGGAGAGGAAAAAGGCGATGGAAGAGCAGGCAAAAGCTATTGAACAGCAAGCAGGGGAGTTAGAAAAGCATAAGATTTATATTCAGGAAGAGGAACGTTCGACCGGTCGTGCCGGTCAAAACAATACTCCAAGAAGCGACAGGTCATTTTATGTTGGCCGCGAAGGAGGAAATCAGCCCTTTTATGTTGGTCCACAGGATTTTGGATATAATATATGGAGAGGAAGCGGAGATTCCGAAAGAACCTCATTCGAGTTTGCAAAAAGCATTAAGGAGTCGTCATTTTCTCGTCAGTTCTCATTTGAAGTCGAAGAAAATATGAAGAATGTTGCGATGAATATCAGTGGCGATTGTAAGAAAGGTGAAATAAAAGTGAAGATAATTATGCCGGGCGGTAAGACCTATTCGGAGGTTGTAATAGATGAATCGGGAAACCTGAACTGGAGAAAATCTTTCTCAATTTCAGATGAGGAAAACAAGGACAAGATAGGCGAGTGGATTTTTAAGGTTGAAGCCGTAAAAGCTACAGGCTTTTTCAGAATATCTCTACAGTCTTACTAAATTTTCATCGGAACAGGCAGGCCGTTTAAAGCATAGTAGCAGAGCGACCTGCTTTGTTTTTTAAGTTTTCGGGTTTTATAAAAACATATTGATATCTGATAACCGTTATTTTGGAATAATATCAGCTGGAGGCCTTCTCTTGAAAATTTTATTTTCCGTAGAATCAAAATAAGGATCCCATAATGGATTCATTAGAAATTCCGATGTTTTATTATTGAAATACCCCAGAATATGTTTTGCAGATAGAGTATAGACAATTTCATCATTATCGTTCAACCACGGTTTTTCGGTACTCATAACTTCTTCCACAGGAATGTCGAGCAAGTCTGAAAGCCTTATGTACCTTTCATAAGTTTCCTTTGGAATTGCAATTACTATTGTATATATTCCATATTCCTTTCTCTGAAAAAGAAAATAAGTTATTTCGATCGGCTCTTTCGGATTAACTCTGTCGGTTGAGTGCGGAAGCTGACTTTCATATCTGAACCCTTCCTTCATTATTTTTTCTGCAATATTCTGTTCACGAGTATTATGAAGGAAGAAATAACAATCATCAAATTCTGAAAGGATTTCTGCAAGTATTTCTCCCTTGTTTTTCATCCGCTGGCAGATATTTATAAAAATACGTATAAAATTAATTTATATTATTTTATTTGCAATAATCCTCTTAACTTAAGGATTAACGTGTTAAATTTGCACTATTTTAACCATAATTAAATGCGTAAGGTACTTATTATTATTCCACTTATTATTCCACTTTTTTTCTTGTTTTCCTGTTCATCGCATAAGACAAATGAAAAAAGCGATATCATTACTGTAAGTATATCTCCATTTGCCTTCTTTATTGACAGGATAGGCGGAGAAGATTTTCAGATTAATATAATGGTACCACCCGGCTCCGACCCTCATATTTACGAGCCTTATCCTTCTCAGGTAGCCGCTCTCAGTAATTCGGCTGCATATATAAGCAACGGCTTGCTCGATTTCGAAATTGCATGGCTTGAAAAATTCTATTCCGTAAATAGTAAAATGAAGAAGCTTAATCTTGCCGACTCAGTTGACCTTATTATCACTGAAGATCACGGACATGGAATAAATGCCGATCCGCATTTCTGGCTTGCTCCGCTTTCAGCAATGAAAATTGCCTCTTCCGTAAAATGGCTTTTGTGTGAAATTAAGCCGGAAAGGAAAGATAAATACGAACAAAACTATTTTCTTCTAATTGATTCTATTCAGGCTATTCATAATAAAGCTTTGAGACTTCTGACTCCGTTTGCAGGGAAGCCGGTTTTTGTTTATCACCCAACGCTTGGGTATCTTGCAAGAGATTATGGATTTGTACAAATTTCCATCGAAAAAGAAGGTAAGGAACCATCTCCTTCATGGCTCAAAGAAGTTGTTGATAAAATTTTGGAAAATAATATCGGCGCTGTTTTTGTGCAGAAAGAGTTCGATAAAAGAAATGCCGAAGTAATTGCCGGTGAAACGGGCACACGCATAATTGAAATCAGCACTTTGTCGCGCGACTGGTTCAGCGATATCAACAAGCTTATTGATTGTATTTATCTTAGCTTCACAGATAAACAAATTATAAAATGAATACTTTGGTTGAGTTGAAATCAGTTACAGCCGGTTATGGACAGAAGATTGTGCTGGAAGATGTTGATTTTGTTATCAGCGAGAAAGATTTTATCGGCGTTATTGGCCCTAACGGGGGAGGTAAAACAACACTTCTTAAGATCATTCTTGGTATGTTAAAACCTTTTAAAGGTGAGGTGATTTATAACGATGAATTTCTGAAAAGAAACAATATAGGATACCTGCCGCAAATGTCATTAGTCGACTTATCTTTTCCCTTAACAGTAAAAGATATCATTCTTTCAGGCCTGATGATGCACAAAAAAGTTTATGGAGGAATGGACAGGAAAGATAAAGAACGAGTATTAAATATTATACGTGAACTTGGCCTTGAAGGTTTCGAAAAAGCAACTCTGGCTGAACTTTCTGGTGGACAAATACAGAGAGTGTTTCTTGGAAGAGCATTAATTGGTAATCCAAAACTTCTTTTACTTGATGAACCGGATAACTTTGTTGATTCAAGTTTTGAAAATGAGTTTTATATAAAGCTTCATGAATTTAACAAACGAATGGCTATTCTGATTGCTTCCCACGATGTCGGAACGATTTCAGCTCATGTGAAATCATTCGCTTGTGTTAACAGACGCCTTCATTATCATCCGTCTCCCGAAATAACCGAGGAGCAATTATCGGCCTACGAGTGTCCTATTCAACTTATTACTCATGGAAGGGTGCCTCACACTGTTCTTGGAAAACATGAATGATTATGGGAGAATCACTTCTGCAATATGATTTTATTTTAAGAGGAGTCCTCGGCTGTCTTTTTGCAAGTATTACGGCAGGCATTGCCGGAACATATATAGTCTCAAAAAGAATTGTATTCCTTAGTGGCGGCATCACTCATGCCTCTTTCGGTGGAATAGGGATAGGATATTTTGCAGGAATAAACCCTGTTACCGGAGCGGCAGCCTTCGGAATCCTTTCGGGAATAGGTATCGAATATCTTTCAGGAAAACAAAAAATAAGGGAAGATTCTGCAATTGGAATATTATGGGCTTTCGGAATGGCAATAGGAATAATTTTCATTTACCTTACACCAGGCTACGCTCCAAACCTCATGAGTTATCTCTTCGGAAGCATTCTTCTGGTAACGAAAGCCGATTTGATTTCCCTTGGAATTCTATCCGTAGTTCTAATTGCTTATTTTTCAATCTTTTATCGGACCATTCTTTATATTTCGTTTGATGAGAACTATGCCAGAACTTACTCACGCCATGTCGATTTTTTTAAATACCTCACCACATCTCTGATAGCTCTGACAATAGTCCTCAATATCAGAATGGCCGGCGTTGTTCTCGTTCTCTCATTACTAACCCTTCCCCCAAACATAGCAATGCTTTTTACGAAAAATTATTCATCCATAATGAAAGGAGCGGTAATCTCAGGTTTTATCGGGACATCAATTGGTTATGTATTTTCGTGGTTTACAGGAATACCTGCAGGCGCCGCAATAGTTTTTGCACTTGTAATAATATGGTTATTTGCAAATTTTTTTACTTCTTTAAAAGTGAAAAAAATATAAAAAAGATAATTTTTAAAATAGATGATATGGATTACGACCTTATCGTTATAGGAAGCGGCCCTGGTGGATATGTTGCAGCTATAAGAGCGGCACAACTCAAGATGAGGGTTGCTGTTGTCGAGAAGTCCGAACTTGGTGGTATATGCCTCAACTGGGGCTGTATTCCGACAAAATCGCTTCTGAAAAGTGCACAGGTATATAAGTATGTACAGTATGCATCCGAATATGGAATGTCTCTGAAGGGTGAGGCAAAGCCTGATTTTCAGGCTATAATTGCGCGAAGCAGAGCCGTGGCACAGAGTATGAGCAAAGGAATCAACTTTCTTTTCAGAAAGAACGGAATCGAACATATCAAAGGCTTCGGCAGACTTCTTCGTGCAGGTGAAGTCGAAGTAACATCAGATGCGGGGGAGAAAAAAATATACAAAGCTTCGAAAATTATCCTTGCAACCGGAGCAAGGTCGAAAGAATTACCGGGGCTGAAGCAGGACGGCAAAAAGATAATCGGATACCGTGAAGCAATGAGTCTGTCACGTCAGCCTGATTCGATGATTATTGTCGGCTCAGGGGCTATAGGAAGCGAGTTTGCATACTTCTATCAAACACTTGGCACAAGCGTAACATTAGTGGAGATGATGCCTTCAGTAGTGCCTGCCGAAGATGAGGAGGTTTCGAAACTGCTCGAGAAATCATTCAGGAAGATGAAAATGAAAATACTCACCGGATCAACGGTGGAAAAGGCCGAAATATCGGACGATAAATGTAAGATTACAGTTAAAACATCTTCAGGGAACGAGGTTCTGGAGGCTGATATAATCTTTTCAGCGGCAGGTGTGGCACCAAATATTGAAGGTATCGGGCTCGAAGAGGCGGGTTTGAAAACAGATAAGGGGAAAATACTGGTTGATGAGTTTTACCGTACTACAGTTAAAGATATTTATGCTATAGGGGATATAGTACCCGGACCGGCACTTGCTCATGTAGCTTCTGCAGAAGGGATTATTTGTGTTGAAAAGATGGCAGGACTTTCTCCTGAACCTCTCGATTACAATAACATACCATCATGTATATACACAAATCCGGAAATAGCTTCGTGCGGCCTCACTGAAAAAGCTGCCATAGAAAAGGGATATGAAATAAAAGTCGGGAGGTTCCCGTTCACGGCTTCGGGCAAAGCAAATGCAGCAGGTGCAAGAGATGGATTCGTGAAACTGATTTTTGATGCAAAATATGGTGAAATTCTGGGAGCTCACATGATAGGAGCAAACGTGACAGAAATGATTTCGGAAATTGTCGTTGCAAGAAAGCTTGAAGCAACCGCTCATGAACTTATAAAATCAGTACATCCTCATCCTACAATGTCGGAAGCCATAATGGAGGCTGCAGCCGCTGCTTACGGAGTATCGGTAAATATCTGATAATTACTGTCCGACAGACTCCATACCTATTTGACGCAACCATCCGGCAATATTTTTCATCTCTAAAAAGAGAGTTAGTAGTATTGTAATTTAATAGACAATTTTTATTATTTTTATATCGTTATAAGGTGCCTCTTGAACGATATAAGGGAAATAATAAAGGGTTGTCTTGAAGGCAACAGGCGTGATCAGGAGCTTCTTTATAGAAGGCATGCCGGTAAGCTCTATGCAGTATGCCTTCAGTACGCGGAAAGCGATGAAGAGGCACGCGACATTCTGCAGGATGGATTTATCAAAATATTCCAGAATCTGCAGAATTATAAATTCGAGGGTTCTTTTGAAGGTTGGATGAGAAGGATTGTGGTAAATACTGCGCTCGAGAAATTCAGAGCCAGGCATAATCTTTACAGGGTTGATGATATTGATCCTGCCGACGAACCGGAAGCAGAACCTGAAAATGAAGATTATGCAGGCTTAGAAGCCGCTGACTTACTTTACATTATCAGGGAATTGCCACCAAAATACAGAATGGTTTTCAACCTGTATGCAATTGAAGGATATTCACACAAGGAGATAAGCCAGATGTTGAATATTTCGGAAGGCACTTCCAAATCAAACCTCTCACGCGCAAGAAGCATTCTTCAGAAAAAAGTGAATTTATATACAGGGATAAGAAAGAGCATCATTAATGGCTGAAAAAAATTCGAATATAGACCTGGTTTTTCGAAACGGACTTCAAGACTACGAAGTTTTACCTCCGGTTGACGAATGGGCAAATATTAGCAGTTCGATACATGCAGGTAAAAACAGAAGATATTCTTTCATGGGAAGCATAGCTGTCGTTGTATTGATATTTGCGTTTGCTGGTTCCATTATATGGATGATTAATTCAAGATTTTCCGAAATAATAAATAATAACAGGGTTATTACTTTAAATCAGACGAATGCTCCTTCAGTTAATAACGCACTGATTTCTTCTGAAGCTGAAACAATGCCGACTATACTTAATGAAATTATAGTAAATTCGAAGAATAACAAAAATATCCCATCTACAGATGAACTAAAAGCTCTTGATATTTCAAAGACAAGAATCACTTATATTGAAGACGCGACAGAAGATATAGCAATAAGACGTAATTCTCTTACTCCTATTACAACTTTTAATATTCCTAATATTCCGGATAAGACATCCAATAGAAAAGTTTTTGAAATAAAAAATGTCGCGACAGAAATGGAAGAGCATGAAAAATGGAAATTTGGAGCGACTATTCAGCCGGCTTATTATTCCAAATTCAATTTTAACAATGATGATGCCGGAAGGGATTATATAAATGAAGAAAATGTTGCATTCTCATATTCTGGTGGAATATCATTCGGAATTGAACTTGGCAAAAGATTGACTGTTCAGACAGGCCTTTCCTTTAACTCTCTTGGTCAGGAAATAAATGGAGTAGCATCCTTTGCAGGTTTTGCAAAATACAACGATTCTAAGAGCGCAAGTGATTTCTCAATTACAACTGCCTCAGGCACAATTAAATCAACAAACAGGGATATTTATTTAGCCGATAACGGTAATGTTCCCAGAGTTATAACATTATATACAATGGATATGTTCGACCCATTAAAAGCTAACCTCAATTATATCGCCAATTCAATTATACAAAATATGAAGTATATTGAAATACCTGTTTTAGTACGCTACAAAGTTGTTGACCGGAGGCTTGATATAAATATGGTCGGAGGCCTGTCTTATAATATTCTGGTAAGCAATTCATCTTATATTAAATCGGACGGTATAAAATATACTATTGGCAGCACTGAAGGACTTAGCCCGGTTACATTAAGTTCATCAGTAGGTATGGGAATGGAATACAGGCTCTCGGAGCGGATGACCTTCAGTGTTGAGCCCTTGCTCAGATACTATGTCACTCCTCTCGGAGGTTTGACTGGTTCGAATATACATCCTTATTCTCTCGGAATCCTTTCCGGTTTCTTTTATAACTTCTGAATCTATAATATTTCACCACGGAATTCACGGATTGGCACAGGGGAATCCGTGTTAATCGGTGCTCCCCGTGGTGAAATATAAAGACTTTCTTCAAATAATTGTCTGAAAACAAAGCCAGGTCATATAAAACCGGTTAAAGGTTTATTACTCTATCAGACATAAAAGTTGTACCTTTGCAGTTTATTTTAAAATGGTTGACGATGAAAAATCCAAAAAGGCCTCGATATACAATTATTATCACCTCGTTAATTGTGGTGACAATGATAATCCTGTTTTCTGGTTTTCTAAAAGATGAAAGTCCGAAGCCTTTAAAAACGGTTTCCGAAATTCCGGTTTCAGGTACTTTCAGGCTGCCCGATACAATAGATTTTGCCGGAGAAAGACTTCCAATGGAAAATTTCGATACGCGCGAAAGCCTCGACAGAGAAGTTATTATGACCGCATATCGTCACGGCTCCACCATAATGATTATCAAACGCGCTAATAGATACTTCCCTGTTATCGAAAAGATACTGAAAGAAAACAACATACCTGACGATTTCAAATATGCTGCAGTTGCTGAGAGCGAACTGAGCAACATGGTTTCACCTGCCGGTGCTGTCGGTTTCTGGCAGATAATGCCAGCTACAGGAAGGGAATACGGGCTCGAGATAAACAACGAAGTTGATGAGAGATACAATCTCGAAAAATCAACCGAAGTTGCTTGTAGTTACTTCAGGAAATCGTTCGAAAAATACAGAAGCTGGACACTTGCCGCAGCATCATACAACGGCGGAAGAAACGCCATAGACCAGCAGATTGCTTTACAGAAACAAAACAATTACTACAACCTACTTCTATCCGAAGAGACTGCCAGATATATTTTCAGAGTCGTGGCCTATAAACTGATTCTTTCGAATCCTGAGGCATACGGATTTAGCATAGGCGCCGATGATCTCTATGTGCCCCTTCGCTATCAGGAAGTGAAGGTTGATACTGCTGTGACTGATTTTGCAGCGTTTGCCGCTTCCTTCGGTACGAATTACAAATTGCTTAAGTTTTATAATCCATGGCTCCGGAAACCTTATCTTTCCCGACGCTCGAATAAGACTTATATTATCCACATACCCGATGAAATTTCATTGACAAGTTTGAATGATTAAAGCTTTTTAAGCTATTTTATGTGTTTATGGATAACAGACTGACAGTTTTAGGTGCAAGGGTTCATAATCTTAAAAACATTGACGTCACAATACCGCGCAACAAATTTGTTGTAATAACAGGTTTGAGCGGCAGTGGGAAGTCATCCCTTGCATTCGACACTATCTATGCCGAGGGCCAGAGACGTTATATGGAGACGCTGTCAGCCTATGCCCGACAGTTTCTTGGCGGCATGGAACGGCCTGATGTGGACAGAATTACAGGCTTAAGTCCTGTTATTTCTATCGATCAGAGAACAACAAATAAGAATCCACGGTCAACTGTCGGAACGATAACGGAAATTTACGACTTTCTCCGTCTCCTCTATGCGCGTGCAGCCGATGCATATTCTTATGCTTCGGGAGAAAAGATGGTGCATTATACCGATGACCAGATTTTCGAGCTTGTAAAATCGAGTTTTAAAGATAAGAAGATATTTATTCTTGCACCTGTAGTACGCGGCAGGAAAGGACATTACCGTGAGCTCTTCGAGCGGCTAAGGCTTAAGGGATTCCTGAGTGTGAGAATCAACGACGAAATAAGAGACATCACTCCGGGCATGAAACTCGATCGTTATAAAACTCATTTTATCGAAATAGTCATTGATAAGTTCAAGGTCGGCAGTGTGTCGGATAAACGTCTGAAAGATTCCGTGCTTCTTGCGCTCGACCAGGGCGATGGGGTGATGATGGTACTTGACGAAGAAACAGGTGAAATACGATATTTTAGCCGTCATCTAATGTGCCCGGTGACAGGTATATCATATAATGAGCCTGCCCCTCACACATTCTCATTCAACTCGCCACAGGGCGCATGTCTGGTATGTAACGGGCTCGGAGAGATTTCGGAGATAGATATAAACAAACTAATCCCCGACAGATCACTAAGCATTAGAAAAGGAGGAATCGAACCTCTTGGAAAATACAAAAACACCTGGATTTTCTGGCAGATCGAAGCAATTGCCGAAAAAAACGGATTTACTCTCGATACTCCGATAAGCGAGATTCCGGATGAAGCTCTCAACAAGATTCTTTACGGTTCCGATGAAGTGATAAAACTTTCGAACACACCTCTCGGACTTACCTCAAATTACTTACTTACATTCGAAGGAGTGATAAGTTTCCTTAATAACCTCGAAGCAATAAACGGCAGAAATAACGGAACAAAAGGAAAGGAATATTACATACAATATAAAACTTGTCCTGAATGTGGAGGGACAAGGCTGAAAAAGGAAGCTCTCTGGTTCAGGATAGGAAATAAAAACATAGCTGAGTTGTCGGCAATGGATATAAAGGAACTCTTTTCATTCCTTGAAACTGTTGAAGATACGATGAGTGAACGACAGAAGAAGATTGCTTCCGAGATATTGAAAGAGCTAAGAGCGCGCCTCAGCTTCCTGCTCGATGTCGGCCTCGATTACCTGTCGCTCAACAGAAGCGCAAGAACACTTTCTGGCGGAGAAAGCCAGAGGATACGCCTTGCCACACAGATTGGCTCAAGACTTGTAAATGTTCTTTATATCCTCGATGAACCCAGCATTGGGCTTCATCAGCGGGATAACAGAAAGCTGATAGCTTCTCTTAAACAATTGAGAGATGCAGGGAATTCTGTTGTCGTTGTAGAGCACGACAGGGAAATGATAATGTCGGCCGATTATATAATCGATGTTGGACCCGGAGCTGGTTTACTTGGTGGGGAGATAGTAGGGCAGGGTACACCTGCTGAATTCCTGAAATATAATACGCTTACTTCAAGTTACCTGAACAATTCGAGACGGATAGAACCGCCTATCGGAAGGAGAAAAGGAAACGGGAAATATATTCTTATAAAAGGTGCATCAGGGCATAACCTGAAAAACATCGATGTTACTTTCCCTCTGGGTACATTTATATGTGTAACAGGTGTGTCGGGAAGCGGGAAATCAACACTTGTAAACCAGACGCTACATCCAGCGCTCGCAAGGATATATCATAACACAAGGGAAACTTCTCTTCCTTATAATGAAATAATTGGTATTGAGAATATTGACAAGGTTATTGAAGTTGATCAGTCGCCTATTGGAAAGACACCACGTTCGAATCCTGCAACATATACGGGCGTTTTTACTGATATCCGGAATTTATTTGCACAGACTACCGAAGCAAAAATAAGAGGATTTGGCCCGGGCAGATTCTCGTTCAATGTTAAAGGAGGAAGATGCGAAGGCTGCCAGGGAGCTGGTGTGAAGACAATAGAAATGAACTTCCTGCCTGATGTTTACGTGCATTGCAACGAATGCAACGGCAAGAGGTATAACCACGAGACTCTGGAGGTAAAATACAAGGGCCGCACAATAAGCGATGTTCTTGAAATGACGGTTGACGAATCTGTTGTTTTTTTCGAAAATGTTCCGCATATTTATCATAAATTAAAAACCCTCCAGGATGTGGGTCTGGGATATATAAAAATAGGCCAGCCATCAACCACACTATCCGGCGGAGAGTCTCAGAGAGTAAAACTTGCCACAGAACTTGCAAAGCGTGATACAGGAAAAACTCTTTATATTTTCGATGAACCAACTACGGGTTTACATTTTGAGGATGTAAAAGTGCTGATGGATGTACTTAACAAACTGATTGACAAAGGAAACACAATAATAGTTATCGAACATAATTTGGATGTAATCAAAATGGCTGATTATATCATCGACCTTGGGCCGGAGGGAGGTGAAGACGGAGGTTATGTTGTTTTTTCAGGCACACCGGAAGAAATAGTCAAATGCAGTGAAAGTTATACAGGCATATTTCTTAAACCTGAGCTTGAGCATTTATAAATTATTATGTAAGTTTGGTCTCTTTTAAATTAAAAATAAATGGAAACTATTGAGAAACCGGCAGATCTTGTTAAGGATGCTTTTGAACAGAAAACATGGCAGGAAATTCATGTAACCGATTCATGGAGAGTGTTAAAAATATTGTCGGAATTTGTAGAAGGCTTCGAAAAACTCGCAAGGATAGGGCCTTGTGTTTCCATTTTCGGCTCGTCGCGAACACATTACAATGACAAATATTATAAACTTGCCGAAGATATTGCTTATAAACTGACACAAAAAGGTTATGGAGTTATAACGGGCGGAGGACCAGGTATAATGGAGGCTGCCAATAAGGGTGCCAGAAAGGGCAAAGGAAAATCAGTTGGAATAAATATTGATTTACCGTTCGAACAAAAACCTAATCCATACATTGACCCTGATAAACTTATAACATTCGACTATTTCTTCGTCAGGAAAGTTATGTTCACAAAATATGCGCAGGGATTTATTGTTCTTCCCGGAGGTTTTGGTACGTTCGATGAATTATTCGAAGCAATGACTTTGATTCAGACAAAGAAAATAGGTAAATTTCCAATTGTGCTCGTTGGTAAAAAATATTGGGAAGGTTTGATTAAATGGATTAAAGAAGTAATGCTTGAAGAGGAACATAATATTTCGCCCGAGGATCTAAATATTTTTACACTTGTTGACACTTCCGATGAGGCTGTTGATCTTATTGATAAATTTTACTCGAGGTATCTGCTCAGTCCTAATTATTGATTTAAAAGCTGATTTATTTATTTTTAATTGAACCATTTGGTTTAAGGGAAAAATTAATGAGTTTTTCATTTTATTTTTTTCCGTTCGCGCTCCATCTCTATTGATGCCTCTTTTCTTTTAAGAGATTCACGTTTGTCATACTCCCTCTTGCCTCTTGCCAGGGCTATCTCTGCTTTTGCGAGGCCTCGTTCATTGATAAAGACTTTTGTGACAATTATTGTCAGCCCTGATTCTTTCACTTTCTTCTCCAGCTTATGAAGCTCTCTCGATTTCAGAAGAAGTTTTCTTTCCCTTAAAGGGTCGTGGTTGCGGATATTACCCCAGCGGTATTCAGCTATATGCATTCCTTTTATATATAACTCGCCGTTGCGAAACACGCAGTATGAGTCGGTAAGAGAAGCTTTACCTTCACGTATAGACTTAATTTCAGTACCTGTAAGAGCTATTCCGGCAATGAATTTTTCGAGGAACTCATAATCATGAGATGCCTTTTTATTTTTAATGACAATATTTCCGGCTTCGGCTTTCATAGTTCTATTATAAAGCCATCAAAATTAAGAAAAATCACTGTCCTTTGGTCGGCTTAGCACAAGGCTGTTCTTATTTCAGATAAGTATCGAGCCAGTTAAAGAATTCTTTATGCCAGATAATTGAGTTTTGTGGCTTTGTGACCCAATGTGATTCATCTCCGTAGAAAAGAAGTCTGCTTGGCACGCCTATCAGTTGTGCTGCAGTGAATGCTTCGAGGCTCTGGGTATAAGGAACTCTGAAATCATTCTCACTTGTAATGATAAGTATTGGTGTGTCCCAGTTTTTGACCATCAGATGCGGAGAGAATTTATAGCTTGAGTGGTTTTCCCAGTAGGGTCCTCCTAAATCTTTATTCGGGAACCAGAGCTCTTCCGTTGAGCCGTACCAGCTTTCGAAATTGAATAATCCGCAGTGTGATACGAAAGCTTTAAATCGTTTTTGATGCATTCCTGCGAGATAAAACACTGAAAATCCTCCATAACTGGCACCCACTGCACCCATTCGGTTTGCATCCACGAAGGGTTCTTTTGCCATTGCATCGGTGGCATCGAGATAGTCCTGTATGTTTTTCCCTCCATAATCGCCCGAAATTTGTTCTTTCCATGCCTGTCCAAAGCCTGAATTGCCTCTTCTGTTTGGCGCAACTACAATGTATCCTTTTGCTGATATCAACTGATAATTCCACCTATACGACCAGCTTTGTCCCAGAGGCCCCTGGGGACCGCCTTTGCAGTAAAGCAAAAGTGGATACTTATTCGATGGATTAAAATCAGGAGGATAAATAACCCACATCTGCAGGTCTTTATTGTCCTTTGTTTTTATATATCTCTCTTCGACTTTTCCCATTTTTATATTGTCATATAAATGTGCATTTAGGTTTGTAATCTGTGTTACCTTACCTGAATTTATATCAACCAGGGCTAATTCAGGCGCTAACGACATGGACATAACCTGTGCGATCATTGTGCCTCCATGCTGGCTGATGGGACCCAGGTCATGAATACCTTCTGTTATTTTTGTCACACCTTTGCTCTGAAGGTCTGTTTTGAATATTTGTGTAGTTCCAAGATACGCACAGTTAAAATAGATTGTATTATTATCATCGGCCCATGATATATTTTCAACATCAAAGTCCCATCCTTTTGTCAGCCATATCTTTGTGCTATCTTTTATGTTGTACACAAAAAGTCGTTGGAGGTCGGACTCATAGCCGTCTCTCTCCATACTCTGCCATGCTATCATTGAGCCGTCGGGAGAAAAGACAGGGTATTTATCGTATCCCATTATTCCTTCACTGATATTCACCTCTTTACCGGTTGTGATATCATAAAGATAAATATCGGAATTCGTGCTTATCGCATCTTCTTTTCCCTTCAATCTTTTGGTTGTATAAGCTATATATCTGCCGTCGGGGCTCCATGCAATTTCATTTTCGTCGAAATAGGGCGAGAGGGGCGATTCAAAACGCTGATCCTGCATAATGTCTTTTTCGTCAGTAATTTTTTTGCCGTCGAACGATGCTACGAAGATATGGCTGTATGAATAGTCTGACCAGTAGCTCCAGTGGCGGTACATCAGATCATCAATTATTCTGACATTAGCTTTTGGAAGATTGTATTTCTCGTTGGCGGTAGTATCGAGTTTTACACGGCGGGTAAAGTAAATTCTATCTCCCGCAGGTGAGACATTAAATATGTTGAAGTTATCTAATCCCTGCACTATTTGCTGTCCGGAACCGTCGGCATTCATGACTGTAAGCCTGCCATTGCCGATGAAAGCTATTTTCTTGCCATTATCGAACCATTGTGGTGCGAAGCCTCCATTTGTGGTCAATTGTATTGGGGTTCCGCCTGTCGAGGATATTTTATATAAGTTTGTCGTATGTGCCTCTGTATTCAAATCGTATTGAGTCATCGAATAGACAACAGATTTACCGTCGGGAGAAAGGGCAAATGAGCCAAGCCGGCTGAATTTCCATAATATCTCCGGAGTTAACACACCGCCTGATTTTTCTTCTTCAGTGAGTTGTACACTTAACTGTTGTTGTGGGACTGTCTGCTGTTTGCATGAAGATGCAATAATAAGCAGTGAGGTAAAAAATATTACAGACAAAAAATTTCTCATATTATTAAAAATAAGATGGATGAAAATCATAAGAAATGCTAATAGCAGAGAACCCTGAGAATTTTATTGAGGGCACAAAGCAGAATATTTAATTAGTCGTTGCGTGGTTGCGGCTTAATAAAAATAAATTACAAAAGTCATTGTTTTTTCAAAGCTTCAGTGATTTTTGCCTTCAGTTCCTCGTACAGTTCAGGATTGTCTTTTATTACCTGTTTTACAGCGTCGCGTCCCTGTCCAAGTTTGGTTTCGCCATAGCTGAACCATGAGCCGCTTTTTTTGATGATGTCGAAGTCAACGCCGAGGTCCACTATTTCTCCAAGCTGAGATATTCCCTCGCCGTAAAGAATATCAAAGTCGGCTTTTTTAAAAGGCGGGGCAAGTTTATTCTTGACCACTTTAACTCTTGTGCGGTTGCCAATTATTTCCTCACCTTCTTTTATCTGGTTTACTTTCCTTATGTCGAGTCTTACAGAAGCATAGAATTTAAGAGCGTTGCCTCCTGTTGTCGTTTCGGGGTTACCGAACATAACTCCGATTTTCTCACGCAGTTGATTGATAAAGATGCATGCTGTGTTTGTTTTGCTTATGTTGGCGGTTAGTTTTCTGAGAGCCTGCGACATAAGACGAGCCTGAAGCCCCATCTTACTATCGCCCATCTCGCCTTCTATTTCAGCCTTTGGAGTAAGTGCGGCAACGGAATCAATCACAATTATATCGAGTGCACCTGAACGTATCAGATGGTCGGCAATTTCGAGAGCCTGTTCCCCGTTGTCGGGTTGTGAGATAAGAAGATTCTCGACGTCAACCCCGAGTTTTTCTGCATAATTTCTGTCGAAGGCATGCTCGGCATCTATTATTGCAGCTATTCCTCCGTTTTTTTGGGCTTCGGCTATGGCATGAATAGCAAGCGTGGTTTTGCCCGAGGCCTCGGGACCGAAAATCTCAATAATTCTGCCACGTGGTAAGCCACCTATCCCCAACGCAGCGTCGAGTCCTATAGAACCTGTAGAAATAACCTGAACATTATCGACTGCATGATCACCAAGTTTCATTATTGTGCCTTTCCCAAAATCTTTTTCAATCTTACCGATAGTTAATTCCAGAGCTTTAAGTTTTTCTCTGTTTAATTCTTTCTTATTGTTATCCATATTTTTAATTTTTATTGCATTATTATAAAACAATATCTGGAAACTTAAAATAATAGTTTAAAATCAAAATAATTTTATTTTTTAAACCATGAACTCGCCCCCTTGCTTCCTCCTGAAAAATTGGGGCAGGCTCTCTCTATGTCGTTTATGGACAATAGACATGGGAAACAAGGGACTATAGACATGGTATATATTTTTTATAAAATTATAGTTATTATTATTTAAAGCAAAAATATATTTTATAAGTTACTTTAATATAATAATTTAACAGTCACAAAAATATTATATTCAGACATTATTGATTTTTTTGTTATTTTTGTATTTATCTGTAAAATTACGAAGTTTGAACCGGATAATAAAGAAAAGGATGGAATTATTATTAACAACAAATCATCTGTAAAAATTTTTAACCGGTATAATTATCAAACAAAATTGTTTTATATGCAATCAAGATGGTCAGATATAAGACCTTCTTTTTATCTCGGAAGCAGAATAATGCTTATGGTGATAATCTCATTGATATTTTACAACAATGGGATTTATTCACAGGGGTCTGGCGATAGGCCTTCTATGCAGTCGGCAATAAAAGTTTTCAACAATGGGCAGTATGAACAAGCTTATAAACAGTTTCTTGAACTTCTTTCAATATATCCAAAAGATCCGCTGTATAAATATTACTGTGGTGTTTGCCTTGTAAAGCTTGAAAAAGAGCCTGAAAAAGCTTTAAATTTGTTAAAAGAAGCTGCGGAAACATCTGCAGCTATAAAACCTGTTCCGTCCGATGTATGGTTTTGGCTTGGGAGAGCTCAACAATTATGTGGCATGTTTGACGAAGCCGTTTTATCATATAACAAGTTCACGGAGCTCGCAGGGAAAAAAACTGCAAAAGAAATGAATGTGCCTTATTTTATAAAACAATCAATGGGGAAAGAGGGCAAAATTGTTACAGGGTTAAACGAGGCTAGTTTAAGTGAATCTGTTGTTCAGACAGTTAAAAATGAAAAGAGTGTTTTAAAAAGTCCTTCTAATGGAGATTCAGAATTAAATAATGATATTTTCGATGCAGACGAAAAAGAGTATGCTCCTGTCGATGTTGATTCGATGCTTTCTGAGCTTTTGATAGAAAAGAAAACCGATAAGGCAAATAATATTAAGTCTGAAACCAAAAAGGATTATGCAATTATTCTTGCCGCTCCGAAAGAACCTGTGAAAAAAGATGAAAGTAAAGTTCCAGTATTTTCTCAATTTGAAATAATAGAAAAGCCTGATTCCAGGGCTAATTACAATATTCCCATAAATCCTGCTATTCCGAAAGGTCTGGTTTATCGTGTGCAGGTTGGAATATTTCGTAACCCTGTTTCGCCGTCATTTTTTAAGGGTTTGTATCCGGTTGAGGGTTTCAGAAATGAAGGTTCGGATCTGACTACATATTATGCCGGAATTTTCCGTAAGGCATCTGATGCATCAACAGCATTATTGAAAATAAAGTCGATGGGGTTTAAAGATGCATTTATTGTAGCGCTGATGGACGGAAAGCAGGTTTCGATGGATAAAGCTGCTATTCTTGAAAAAGAATGGGGTTCAAAGCCACTTTTTGAAATTTCGCAGGAGGAGATTGTAGAGCGCGATACGATTCCACCTACACTTGTTTTTCGGGTAGAAATAGCCAGGTCGCAAAAACCACTGCCAAAAGAGCGAATTGAAGAGATTAAAAAACTCGCAGCAGGAAAACAATTTGACATTCTTGTAAATGAGAAAAAGGAAAATATTTATTTAATGGGTATATTTTTGAGTTTCAAAAGTGCATCCGAATATGCTGATTTGCTTGTAAGGAACGGGTATAGGGATGCAAAGGTTGTGGCGTATCTGGGAGACAGGGAAATTCCGGTTGAATTAGCGCGAAAACTTTTTGAGGAATATTAATATGGAAGAAGGAGACCCACGTAGAAAAAAGTCGGAGAGCACGGCCGACGAAAAATTTGTACTTGTATTGTACAATGATGATGTGAACACATTTGAGCATATCATCAAGTCGCTTATTGAAGTGTGTGGCCATGACGATATGCAAGCGAGACAGTGTGCCGTTATTGCTCATAACAAAGGGAGTTGTCAGATTAAAAGCGGCCCAAAAGCAACAATGGAACAGATGAAGATAGGCCTGAGTTCGAGGGGTATAACGGCTGAAGTGAAAAGAGAGAAAGTTTAGTCAAATAAAGGTTCACTTCGATCTCTGCCTTGAGATTTCATAAAGTAGTATTCCTGCGGCCACTGAAACATTTAATGACCCTATTGTACCGGTAATAGGAATTTTTACTTTCAGGTCGGCCAATGTAAGTAGCTCCTTTCTTATACCACGTTCTTCAGAGCCCATTATTATTGCAACCGGGCCTGTAAGATCCGATTTGTAAACAATCATCCCGCTTTTTTCTTCTGCGCAAACTATTTTTAAACCTGATTCTTTCAGGTAAGTAACCCCCCTGATAATACTCTTAACTCTACAGACCGGGAAATTGGTGAGTGCCCCTGCCGATGTCTTTATTGAGTCGGCAGTTATACCTGCAGAACCCTTTTCAGGAATCATTATTGCATGAGCACCCATACAGGCTGCTGACCTGACAATTGCTCCAAAATTCCTTACATCCGAAACACCATCGAGGCAAATAATTAGAGGTTCCTCACCATTTTCATAAATTGCAGGTACTATATTATTGATTTCCTGGTATTCAATAAGAGACATCAATGCGAGAACACCCTGATGGTTTTTCTTTGTATAAAAGTCGATTCTTTCACCAGGGACAAATTGGTAAGGTATCCCATTAGCTCTTATTTCCTTCATTAGCTCATGATAAACCTGACCCTGAAGTCCGCGCCTTATAAGAATACAATCAATATGTCTTCCTTCCCGTATTGCTTCAATTACAGGACGAAGGCCATAAATAAAGGATGAAGTTTTGTTCATTTATTAAATTTCATCAGGGTTGTCGAGCCTGAAAACTATACCTTTTCTCCACGACTGTACAGCTTTATCCCAGAATGTGACAACGGATTCACTACGGCTCAGATAGAAATCGTTATCGGAAAATACATTGTTTCTTTTTTTGAATGTAAAGAAAAGATAATCTTCTTTAACCGAATATCTGGTTCCCCATCCTGAACGGACAACGGGTTTCCTGTAACCCCATGTTTCATTTTCGTACGATTTGTAAAGCTTGTCGGGCGGACCATAAATGATATATATCATGCCGCGGTCAGTTCGCCATCCCTCTTTCCATGAAGTGAAGTAATAGTTTGCAAATATTGTTCTTGTATAAAAAATCCTTATCAATTCTCTGGCTTTTTCTATATTGCCTCCTCCACAGCTTAGCCAGAATTCGTCGAGGGCAACTTTAGGTTTAGGCGAGGCGGCCATACTATCTGCTTTTTCCTGAGGCAAAAGGTATACAAGCGGCTTTATCATCTCCTCAGGTTTATTCATTGTTGGAAAATCCTGACCGAAATTAAATATAGTATAGCCTTCATTAATATCTCTTGCCGTTTTGAACAGGAAAATACCTTTTTGAGGAAGCATAAGCGGCAAAGTATCAGAGTAGGGAATTGCCACTACTGTATCGGGCTTTGTTACTATACTTCTTTCAGGCAATATCATCGACGGTGGATACGGTATTTCATCGGAAGGCTTATATACCGCAATGAAGAGTGAGTCGATTTTTTTTCGTCCGTAAATAACATTAAAGAATTCATCTTTCCTTACATACGGCTTTAAAAGTTCACTTTTCCTGAAATGTTCTCTGGCATAAAAGTTATATCTGTTAAGTTCTGAAAGAGTATTAAACGGTACAAAAGACTGAATCATTAAATCCCTTATCTTATCCATTATTTTTACTTCGGCCATGTACTCCGTCCCCTTTCTCACTTTTAGAGGAATGTGATACAAATATTCCTCTTTTTGCTGCTCTTTTACTATGTTAAGGTCGTAATAGGCAGTGTCGGCAATAGTCCTTCCCGAAGACATATTATAAAGTTTGACTGCAAGGAACATCTGTGCCATTGGCACTCCAGCCGGATTAGCTTCGGTAAAAAATAGTTCCTTTGCGAAAAGCTTAACAGACAAGACCGTTCTGTCGTCAGTTTCGTTAAATATTCCGTATGCAGGATTTATTGTATTTTTTAGCGGATTATAAAGATATGAAAGATCCTTTGTATCGAAAGTTGTCTTCGTTGACGCACAGGAAAAGAATAGAAACAGAACCGCTATAAATGTTATTGATACAAAAAAATACCTGAATGTCCGGTTCTTTTTCATGACTTAAAAATAATAAACTTTTCGTTGCCGGCAAACATTACGATGCTTTGTGTAACTTTGATTACTTTTAAACGAAATTTTGAGGGGCTTATTTTCCCGGAAGGTCTGAGAAATAATTAGTATTGTTCGAAAAAATTTGAGAAATTAAAAAAGTAATGTAAAATCAAATTGGTTTCATTTTTTAAAACCATGATCTCCCCCTTGAATCCGTCAGCTGGTGGAAACCTGAGCTTCGTGAAGGAGAGCTTTCCAGATTTATAGTGAGGGTGAGTACATGTTAAAAATTTATTTAAAATATTTATCTGGAAGTTATTGAGAAATAATCTTTTTTCGGCCTAATGTAATTTTTAAAATGAGCAGTTCAGAGAAACCTTCATTAATCGAAAAAGTAAAGATAAGCGGGATGGATTCCGAAGGCCGCGCTGTTGCGAGGATTGACGGCATGGTGCTGTTTGTTCCGCTGTCGGTTCCGGGTGATGTTGTCGATATACGAATCACAGCAAGAAAAAAGAATTACCTCGAGGGAGTGGCAGTAAAATTTCATGAATATTCGCCTGAAAGGGTAAACCCGATTTGCGCTCATTTCGGTGAATGCGGAGGATGCACATGGCAGCATATATGTTATGAAAAACAACTCGTGTATAAAAAGAAAATCGTGGAAGACAATATTGAAAGGATCGGTAAAGTATATCCCGAGAATGTTATGCCGGTTCTTGAATCCCCGCAAAAATACTACTATAGGAATAAACTCGAATATACTTTTTCTTCACGTCGCTGGCTTACTGAAAATGAAATACTTTCAGGTGAAGAACCGGACAGGGAGAAAGCCCTCGGTTTTCATAAGCGTGGATTTTTCGACCGTGTGATAGACATTAAGGAGTGCTATCTGCAGCCTGAACCAGCAAACAGAATAAGAAATGCAATAAGAGATTATGCCCTGACATTGAATCTTCAGTTTTACAATGTGAAAAGCCACACCGGATTTCTGAGAAACCTTATCATAAGAAATTCATCGGATGGACAAATAATGGTTATAATGGTTTTTAGCCAGTACGATAAAAAGCATATTGAGGGGTTACTCGATTTTATAAAGAAAGAGTTTCCGCAAGTAACATCTCTTTTTTATGTAATAAATACAAAGAGAAACGATAGTATAAGTGACATGGAAGCTATTCATTATTACGGAGAGGACTATTTATTCGAAAATATGAATGGTTTGAAATACAGGGTTGGACCAAAATCTTTTTACCAGGTGAATACGCTTCAGGCAGCGAGACTGTACGAAACAATTAAAAGAATGGCATGCCTTACCGGAAAAGAAGTTGTTTATGACCTTTATACAGGCACAGGCTCCATCGCATGTTATATTTCGGCTGAAGCGGCAAGCGTGACAGGAGTTGAATGTGTTGCTGAGGCAGTCGAAGATGCAAAAGCCAATGCCTCACTCAATGGCTGTTCTAATGTAAAGTTTATTGAAGGCGATATCAAGAAGATGCTTTCAGGTGGTATTTTTGATGAATATGGGTATCCCGATGTTGTTATTACCGATCCTCCCAGGTCAGGTATGCACGGTGAAGTTATCAGGTCGCTTCTTTCAGCCGCTCCGTCGAGAATTGTTTACGTTTCATGTAACCCTTCCACTCAGGCAAGGGATATTAGCATTATATCGGAAAAATACCGGGTTGAAACAATGCAGCCTGTGGATATGTTTCCGCAGACACATCATGTTGAAAATGTAACTCTTCTTGTAAGAAGATAATATAAATATTAAACATTGGAGGGGAGCAAAAAGCCAAGAATTGCTTAAATAATATATAAAATTGCCTGTTTGGATCAAAAAAGATGTTGAATACATCTTGAATTGATGTATTTTTATAATTTTATGAACATTTAATAATAAATGTTGGAAGGTAAGTCTCAACGGAACGATTTGTTTTTGCAATCGAGTTCACAGGCTCTGGATGAACATCTTGCAAGCTTAAGATATGCAGGAATGATACAGCATGCACTGATGCCCGATAATAATTTTCTTTCAGGGCTTCTAAAGGATTATTTCATAGTCTTTTTGCCACGGGATATTGTAAGCGGAGATTTTTATTATGCATTCTCTAACAAAGATTATACATGTATTGCTGCAGGTGACTGCACAGGGCATGGTGTGCCAGGTGCTTTAATGAGCATACTTGGAATAAATTTTCTAAATGAAATTCTGCAATCTGGCGACTGTTTCAAAGCCAACAGGATACTCAATATGATGAGAGAAAGAGTGATGAAAGCTCTTCATCAAACCGGCGAAAAAGCAGAAACAAAGGATAGCATTGACATAGGTTTATGCATTATTGATAAAAAAACCGGAACAATGCAGTTTGCAGGTGCAAACCGCCCTCTGGTAATGATAAGAAACGGAGAGCTGACAGAATATAAGCCCGATTTCATGACTATTGGCCTTGCACCTGTTACTGAGCGCGCATTTAAAAATATAGTTATTGAAACACAGCCTGATGACAAATTCTATCTCTTTTCAGATGGGTTCCCTGACCAGTTTGGAGAAAAGACAAATAAGAAGCTCAAGAACAAAAGCTTTAGAAAAATTCTCGAAGTGGCATCCTCTTACGAGGATATGAATAAGCAACAAGAATTTCTGGAGAATGCATTTTTTGAATGGAAAGGGAATATGCAACAGGTTGACGACGTCCTTATCTTTGGATTTAAACTGTAAATTGATGGAAATGAAACTGTATGCTTTCAGAATAAGGAATTTCCGTTCGATTGTTGATACAGAATGGCAGAACCTTTCGCCTGATAACATAACCTGTTTGATTGGTCAGAATGAATCGGGCAAGACTTCAATTCTTGAAGGTTTGAGAGCATTCTATACAGGAGTCATTTCAGAAGATGTTCTAAGGAGCGACCTTTCTCTTCCGGAAATATCCTGCCGTTTTTCCGTTAAACCAGGTTGGCTACTTGAGGTTACAGAAAATCCCGGAACTGAACTAAAAGAACTTCTTGCCAATCTTAATCATGTTGAGTTAACCAGAACCTGGCTTGAAGATTTTACATCTGTTATAAAAGTCAGTGGAGAAATAAGCGAATATCTCGACTCGCTTGAAAATGCATGGAGACTTTACCTCGATGAAGTAAAATTGAAATTTGAATCGGAACTTGATTTTATAAGGAATTTAGAAAATAAACTTTCTGAGATTTTATCGAAGAAAACTAAACTGGCGAGAAATGTTAATCTTGAATCAGGAAAGAGTATAATAAACAGATTTTTAAGGAAATCGGAACAGGATATTACAGCTAAATTAGCTCCGGAGCAAAAACGAATTTACGATGAAATTGTAAATGAGGAAGAAAGACTGAAACAAGAGTTGAGCCTAAGGGCAAAAATCATAAATGCCGGACAAAAATATAACTCTCTTAATAAGAGACTCGAAGAGCTCGAAGGGAAACTTCTCTCCCTTTCTTCAAAGCTAGAGGAATATCACCAGAAAATGACGCTCCTCCTGGTACCAATGGGAGAAAATAAGGATCCTGAGTGGACAAAAGTATTGAATGAATATCGTAATACCCGGCTCGAAAATGAAAAGGTAATGTCCGAGTTCGATTCACACATTGCCTTTTGTGGTTACCTTATGGAAGGACGTAATGAACTTGAAGCTGAACAACTTGCAGAGGAGGCAATTAAAAGATATAAGTCGCAGTATACTACAGAGATGCTTGGTAGAAAATATTTCGAATTTTCCCCGGTTATAGAACTATTCGAAGATTTCGGAAGCCTCCTGCCAAACAGAATAGACCTTGAAGATATCATTACCGGAAACGAACAGGTAGAAGGTTACAAGGCAGCCAGAAATTTTCTTACTCTGGCACAACTGGATTATTCTTTTTTTCAGCAACCATCGAGCAGAATACTTAAACAAAAAATCGAAAATCTCAATAATACTATTACTTTAAACTTTCAGGATTTCTGGCAACAGTGCGTAAGCAGAAATGATAAAATAAAAATCCAATTCGAACTTGACCACTATAGTCTGAACTATGGTGATAAAGCAGGGAAACCTTATCTTGAATTCTGGGTTAAGGACGAAGGCGAACGCCTTTATCCGAAACAGAGAAGTCGCGGTGTAAGATGGTTTCTTTCTTTTTATATGGAGCTGAAAGCCTCGGCAATCCGTAGTAAAAAACCTATGGTTCTACTCGTAGATGAGCCCGGAATAAGCCTTCATGCGCGAGCACAGGAAGATGTATTGAAAGTATTTGAAGATATAAAAGATAAAATGCAAATAATTTATACAACCCATTCCCCTCAACTTATTGATATAAATAAGCTCCATCGGGTGCTTGCCGTTCAACGCGATAACCTTAATAATTTTAAAAGTGCCACTAGAGTACTCGACCCGTTGAAGCTTTCCTCTGCATCACCTGATACACTTACACCTCTTCAAAATATAATGGGGAACCCTATTATGACAGAAGGATTTTCAACAGGAAAAATAAACCTTATAGTCAACGATATAGGTACCTTCTATATGCTTTCATGTGTAATGAACGTGACCGGTTTTAAAGGAAAAATATGTATTATTCCCTCGACAGGTGCTTCATCAATACCTTTAATGTGCAACATAATGATTGGATGGGGATTGAAATTTGCAGTTCTTCTTTTCGGTAACGAGAATGAGCAAGGGCTTGAAAAATTCTTAAAAGAGAACATATTCATAATTGAAGAAGACCAAAATGATTTCATTATATCAACTGATCGCAGATTCCTTAATGCAGAAGACCTTTTATCTACTCTGGATTTTAAAAACCATGTGCTAAAGACAAGAGAAGGGATTACTGTCCCTAATTCGGTTTATATTGCAGATAAGAATCTTCCGCGTAACTTCCTTCTCAGTCGTCTGCTGAGCGATATTAAATCGGGAATTATCAGGCCCGAAGATCTGGATGAGGAGACTCATGAAAATTTTAGATATTTGGCCGGATTGTTGAAAGAGCTTAAGTAACAAAATTATTTTGTCCTTAAAGCAGGTTTTTATATTTTTGCCATGCTCCTATGGCGAATAAGAATAATTAAGGAGAGATGGGTGAGTGGCTTAAACCATCCGCCAGGTGGCGGATAAACTGCCGGATGGGTTGATGCAAGAGTATAAAAGAAAGAATTAAGGAGAGATGGGTGAGTGGCTTAAACCAGCAGTTTGCTAAACTGCCGTATAGGAAACTATACCGGGGGTTCGAATCCCCCTCTCTCCGCAACAACAGGCAAAGGGCTGAAATTATTTCAGCCCTTTGCCTGTTGTATAAGTCACACTAAGGGATCATGAGCGAAGCGAATAATCCCCCTCTCTCCGCACCGGCAAATTACTCCTCCGGCTGAAGCCGGAGGTTTTGTTTTTCCGGACGACGAATCAGACTTTGCCTGAATGAAGAGCTTATCTTCTGTTCAGCAGTGTGAAATCACCAAAAAGTCCGTAGTCATAAAGTTTGTAATTCTTTCCTGAAGGATAGCTTTTGACATTCCTCCAGCTCCACGGTGATGAAATGCCTGCCGGCGGATTATTATGATGAGGTCCCTCAAGGTTTCTAAGACTTCCGGTTATCCTGAGATCGACCTTGTTAACTCCGCTGGATATAAAGGCAGTTACATCCGCCTCATAAGGAGGGAATGCTATTACACCTGCTTTTTTGCCGTTTACGAATACTTCGGAAACTGTTCCTTTCCAGTCAGATACTTTTAAATAATATTTCCCACTAACTGTGTCAACCTCGAAATCCTTTGAATAAGTGATTCCCCAAGAATAGAAAGGCAGGCCTTGATTAAGCCATGTGCCCTTTGTGAGAGCTTTTGCAGGCGGTGTGATAATCCATCCTTTTTCCGCTGGTTCGACTGAGAAGTCGCCGACAATATAAACCGGTTCAATTTCGGCATTAATCTTCATAGGTGAAGCATTCAGCTTCAATTCATTCGAGCCATCCTTTACCATACTGCCGATATGAAACACCCTGAACTCACGGTCGAGCCACCATAAGTCAGGCTCAGGTTTTATTTCGGTTCCATTAAGAGTCACATTCCAAAGTCCCGGACGTTCCACTATTGCCATCAGAGATGACTTGTCTTTGAGATTTTTCAATGTAAACCTGTATGTTGCCGTAAAACCTGTTCCTGAGCCGAAAGTGTCTCTTTCGACTATATTCTTTTTGTACTGAACCGAGTGATTCCATGGATTTCCGGAAGTGAATCCATAATATTTGAAAACCTTGTCGGTAGCATCGAAAACATGAATATTCTTATCCGTTTTCCCTCCCAGTTCCAGATCACAGAAATCTATGGTAAGAGCATTTGGTTTATCGCGAGAGACAACTATTCCAGTGGAAGATGCAATTTCAGTTTCAGTTTCATTTATGGTTTCCTGTACAACAGGAGATATGGAAGCATTAGAAGCTGGAAAGAAAAGTAAAAGGCTTCCGGCAGGATACAGACTGAACGTTGTTTCAACCCCTGTTCCTTTTTTCACGAAAGGATAATTTTTTATTTCACCATTAAGAGTATTCAGTTCAATTGCTGAAATGCCGGAAATATTAAGTGTACCTGATACACTATTTTTGGGGTTTGAATTGGCAAGGAATACAAGTATCCCGTCATTCAGTGTCCGTGTGTGGTGATAAAGGCCTTGCCCTTCCGTAATATTTATTCTTACGGCCTTGTTTTCAAAATAGTTTGATAATTCTTTATCATTTAGTTCGGTGAGTTTGATGATATTATTTTTTCCGCCGTCTAAAAATTCTTTCAGTTCTGCATTTTCCGCTCCGTCAACCATAGAGGGTGATGAAAACAAAATAAGTCTGCCTCCTTTTGTAACGAATTCCCTGAGAAGAGTGAAAGTGGGCAGATCAAGATTTTCCATCATGGGAGGGATTACAACAGTATGATATGAGCACGCCCCGACAACGAATCTGCCTTTTTTCACCGAGCCCATATCTTTTATAATATTTTCCGACCCGAGATCGAATTCCACCTGTTTCTTTTCGAGTGTTGTTACAAATGTCTGAAAGGCCTGTCCTATAACATTTAGTTTATTATTGGCTTTGATATAGGAGTCGTACATCCATGTTGTGGTTGTAGGTTCGAGAACAAGTATATCATTTATCTGTTTTCCTGCTGACAGTGCAAGAGACAGTCTTGCGTAATGATCGGCCAGTAATTTATAATTATCCCACCATGGTTCGTGATAGTCGAAAGTTGGGGGGTAGTCATACTTTCTTGCTCCTGCCATTGTGAAAAATGTGAGGTGCTGATTCATAAAGTTTACTCCAAGTGCATATTCCCAGTCTCCGTTGCGTTTCATTTCCTCGAATGTAAGATCCCATCCTGAGCCACCGTATGTTTCGCTCAGTTTCCTTATTCTTCCTGCCTGGTTTGCGGCAGAGGCAAGTTCTTTAACTGAACGCACATTGCCAAATTGTGCCCTTGAGGATGAATCATCGAACTGATTGAAAAGCATATCGATAGCAGGTACATGATGCCATACATACATTGCCATATTGTCGCCTCCATGTTTCATATTCGGCCATTCATGCTCCCAGTAGTGTCCGGTAAACTTAAGCCCTTTTTCATCGCAGTATTCCTTCCACGGTTTTGACCATCTGTCTATAAAAAGTTGAAGTAGCGTTTGCGTGTAATTATGCCTCACTTTCTTCCAGTCGCCGGTTTCTTCGAACAATGATGGAAGATTTGTTTTCAGGTCATAGTTCCATTTTTTGTAGAATTCATCGAATAGATCGGGAGTAAACCTTATGCCACCGGGAGAGTTAATATGCGGTTCATCTGTAAATGTTCCAGGAATCGTTTTGCCGAATTCCTGGCCTGTATATTTTTCATATCCTTGCATAGTAAGCTCGATAAATTTTTGAGTCACACCTGGAACGAGAAGGTCAACATACGAGAAGCCGCCATACCATCCCGATTTCTCATGGTACGTTTTCCAGAAAAGATAATATTTACTGTTTTTTCCTTCTTCTTGCGTCAAGGTTCCAGTGATATCTTTGAATGAACCGTTTTCTTCCTTCAGAATAAGGAAAAATTTATTAGCAGTATCTGGAAGTGTCTCTGTTTTTCTCATCCTGAGGCCCTGCCCCTGGTTATACGACTCAGGCATGTTAGCTGGAACATGCCCGCCGGCAAACCCGCTTGGATAAGAATTTTCATCATAAATCCAGACCTTCATCCCGAGTTCTTTACCGTGGTCGACAGTATATTTGAAAAGGTCGAACCACTCATTCGAAAGATATTCCGTAATAAGCCCGGGTCTGGGATGCACAAAAACCTGCTTTATGCCCTGCTTATAAAATTCATTAAGGAAATTATCTATTTCGCTACGTGTTATTTCACCGTTCCATACAAAAAACGGTGAGGTTGTATATTCGGCAGGAGGTTCTTTAAACTCTCCTGACAGTGTTTTAAAATCTGGTACACTTATAGGATCGCCGGTTTTCTCTTTGCACGACTCGCCCGTAAAAAAGGCTGACAGCATCAATACTGCTGCAATTGTTTTTATTGATTCTGGATTCATAAGTAGATTGGCTTTCGGTTTAATATAACTTGAAATTTATAAAAATTATTCTTTATTCATTTCCTCTTTCTTTCAGGCAAAGGCTCGAAATCGGTTGAGTCAACCCATGAGGCCGATTGTTTTGTGAGTTCTCCATTTATGAACCTGTTGTAAAAATTACGTACTTCTTCCCCTGCATAAGGATATTTGTCGAAAATATCACCTTTACCAAGCGCTCTCGGGTCCTCCTGTTCAAGGAGCAAATTGAACATTTTTTCGCTTAATTCCTGCCATACAGAGCTGTAGCCTGGATTATTTATAAGATTATTAACGCAATCAGGGTCGTTGCCAATATTGTATAATTCGTCATCTTCTCTCATTCCGAAGCAAAGTTCCCAATATCTTGTTTCATATCCTGATCTTCTGAGATTTAGTATCCACGATTTTGTTGGGCTTCCGTCACAATTAAGATAGCCTGTTTCGGGATTACCTGCAGGCCATCTGCCCGGTTTATAATTTTTCAGATAGAGAAAGCCGTTAGTTATGATGCCCCTTATAGGGTAACCCTGGTCGTCAGGTCGTCCTACATCATGTCTCTCTTTGCCTGTAAGTACATAATTACGTGTTTTGTCCACAATTTTGTTTTTGCCTGTCCAGAAGATGTCTGCAAAACTTCTTCCTTCTATCTTTTGCATCCCGCTCTCATTCTGGTTAATACCCGCAACCTCGAGTATTGTAGGTGCAAAATCAATGAAACTGATGTAATCATAAATTTTCCGGCCCGGGTTTTTAATTCTTTTTTTCCACATTATTGCGAGAGGTATGTGATTGGAATATTCATAAGCCTGTCCTTTAACACGAGGGAAAGGTATTCCGTTATCGGCTGTTACGATTACGATAGTGTTGTCGAGTTCTCCCTTTGATTTTAGCAAATCGAGCATCCTTATAAGATGGCTGTCGAAGTATTCTATTTCATACGCATAATCGAGAAGGTCGGTTCTGACAATTTTATTATCGGGTAAGAAACTGAATACTGACGGAATATCTTCGAGATGTTTTCCTCCTCTTTTAATACCCGATTCATATTCATATTTGCGATGAGCCTCATTCGACCCATACCAGAAACAGAAAGGTTTGCCTTCGGGTTTCGAATTGAGAAATTCTTCGAAATTCCCGGCATAGTCGTTATTCGACATTCCACTGGCAGGAGGAATTTGTTTTTTTGCATTGAAGGCTTTGCCGGTAAGTTCACGCGGCTTTCCTGTGCTGTCGAGAGCTACTCCAGGTGCCCATCCTTTGGCAGTGTATCCGGTAAAATATCCTTTTTCGCTGAGAGTTTCGATAAATGACTTGAACTTTACAGGGAAATATGGGTTGTGGTTAGCTGCTTCTTCGAGTTGCCATGAGTTTCTCCCTGTCAGGAAGCATGCTCGTGAAGGAGATGATTTGGCATTTGGAGTGTAGGCGTTACAAAATAGAATTCCGTTTTTTGCAACCATATCGAATCCCGGAGTTTTTATCCATGATGTGCCGTATGCTCCCATGTGCGGCCAGGAGATATCGTCACCCATGGCAATAAGAATATTAGGCCTCTCTTCTTCAGGAACAATCCGGTCATTGTTTTTACATCCCGGAAGCAGGCAGGGGGTTAAAAGCAGTAAGGCTCCTATATGGCTTTGTTTCATAAGCCTGTTATTCTTGAATATCGAAAATTGGTTATTCTATTTTTTTGCCTTGATTTTTATATTTTTGAACGATACGAGGTTTCCATGGTCTTGCAGGAGAATCCTTCCTTCTTTTGCCATGCCGAAGTTTTCTATGTCTTTAAATTTGCTTTTTGCGACCAATGCTTTCCATTCGGGAGTGCCTCTTTCGTATTCGACCGTAAGGTTATCGTTCAGCCAATGCTGTACTTTATTTCCATTCACTATTATCATAGCCCTGTTCCACTGGTCGAAGCCATTGTCGCGTTTGTTCTTCGGTGCGATCAGGTCGTAAAGTCCGGCAAGAGTTCTGTTTCCTTCGAATCCTGCTTTTGCATCCGGGTGGTTTCTGTCGTCGAGAATCTGATATTCGCAGCCTATTGAAGCATATTTACCGCCTTCCGATTCGGTATCAACAAAATATTTAATGCCACTGTTTGCGCCTTTGGTGTATTTGAAATCAACTATCAGTTCGAAATCTGCAAATTTATCTACTGTCACAATGTCGCCGCCTCCTCCGGGTTTTTTAGTAGCAGGGTTGACGATAAGTTCTCCATTCTTTATTTCCCAGCCGCTATCGGGGAATTTTCCGGTTAGTGCGTTCATCCAGCCTGCAGAAGTCTGACCGTCGAATAAAAGTCTCCAGCCTTCGGCCTTCTCACGGTCGGTAAGCTTGTTTGTAAGAAAACTAACCTGCGGGATAACAGGGGTATAAGGAGTTTTATACTTATCGAGATTTGAGGTTATTATCCTGATATTTTTCCATTTAACCTGAAGCCCTGCTTTTGAAGTGTCTTTGCCGATACTGTGCACCTGAAGTGCTATGAAGCCTGAGGGTGTCATATCGTCCACAAGGTCGGCGCATGGTATTCCGTTTACCCATGTTCTTATTGAATTTCCGATAGCTTCAACACGGTAATGGTTCCATTCGCCCACTTTTAGGGCTTTTTTGCCTATCGGATTTCTTTCGAGCGAGTAAAGCCATCCCCTGCGTGCCTCATCATAAATTCCGCCTGACCATGCACGTTCCGATGGGTCCATTTCTATCTGATAACCATGTACTCGTCCGTTCTGATAGTCTGGTCTGCTCTCGCTCCGTATCTGAACCCCCGAATTAATTTGAGGGTCGAACCATGTATCGAATTCAAGTATGAAATCACCGTATTTCTCCTTTGTGCAAAGAAAAGAGTTAGGTGAACCGACAACGGTTGTTCCTATTATTGTTCCTTTTTCGAGCTTGAAAGGTGCCGTTCCGTTAAGCTCTTCCCAGTTTGAAAGATCTTTGCCGATAAGTTTTTTCCATTGACACAAAGCATTATCGCTAATTGTCAATGAAATAAATGCAAAAAGGATAAAGAGTGATTTTTTCATTTCTTTTCTTTTTAAGAGGTTATAAAGAGTATGGAAAGATACAAAAATTATTATTAGGTGCTCGATGTCGTAAAGATTCGATGCTTTATAATCTGGAAAACTTTGACTGAATTACACCTTATTCAGGGGTTTTTAATAAAATCCTCATTTTTCAGGATTGACATATATAAGTCTTTTACCATCCTTCTTCAAATTACACGTAATTCTTTTTATTTTTGAAGAAATAATTGCAGCTATGAAAAAGATAATTATTTATTCTGCTTTCGTTTCAATAGGTATTATTTTATGTTCCGCCTCTTTTTCACAGCCTGTTGTCGGGCTCGATAACTGGTTCAACCATGAGACGAACCCTAAAACCGGCCAGCCGTATCATTACCTCTGGACCGACACTGAATGGAGCGGCTACTCACGATGGGGCGATATCTTCAAATCGAAAGGAGCAAAAATCACAACTGTCGGCAAGCCCTCCCCCGATGTGCTGAAAGGCCTCGATATTTACATAATTGTCGATCCCGATACAACCACCGAAAACGAAAATCATAATTATATCACCCGCGACGATGCAAAAGCAATTGCCTCATGGGTGAAAAAAGGCGGCGTTCTCGCAGTCCTTGCAAACGATGCTCCCAACTGCGAATTCACAAACCTTAATAAGATGATGTCGCGGTTCGGAATCACTTTCAACCATGTGACATTACATCCGGTAACGGGTACCAACTGGGAAATGGGAGCATGCACAAACCTGCCCGACCACCCGCTGTTCAAAGGAGTGAAAAAAATTTATATCAAGGAAGTGTCGTCAATAAGCCTCTCTGGGAAAGCAAGACCTGTACTGACCGAAAATGGAAATGTGCTGATAGCTGAATGTAATTACGGCAAAGGATACGTCTTTGCCATTGGCGACCCGTGGATTTATAACGAGTATATTGACCACGACCGCCTTACACCCGATTTTGATAACCGGAAAGCAGCGGAAAACCTCACCGAACTGCTTCTGAGCAAAGTAAAACCAAAACACAAATAGCAGAGGAAATCGGACTAACCCAAAACCCGGCTGCCTGCGGCAATCAGTCAGGATACACAAAGGTGAAGCAGAGAACACAAAAGCTGTCGATTATAAATACTCGAAATATAAACGAATAATTGCCATGAAAAGACTTAGATCAATTTTATTGCCAATGACTGTTTTTCTTTTCATTTGCAGCCTTTATCAGCTACAGGCACAGCCCCTCTCAAGGGAAAGAACCATGCAGGCAATGGTACTTGCTAACAAGTACTTTATGGAAAAATGGCCGGATGTTGGGAAAACAATCGTAACCGACCGTGAGCGGCCCAGCAACATCTGGACACGCGGAGTTTATTATGAAGGATTGATGGCGCTTTATAAGCTTAATCCTTCACCTGTGTACCTCGATTATGCCGTTAGATGGGGTGAATTTCACAAATGGAGTATGCGGGGCGGCGTTAAAACCCGTAATGCCGACGACCAGTGCTGCGGCCAGACTTATATAGACCTCTATCTGCTGGATACAACAAGGAAAGAGAGGATAAGGGATATTAAAGCCTGCATTGATAATATGCTTGCGACAGATAAAATTGACGACTGGTGGTGGATTGACGCTCTTCAGATGGCAATGCCGGTCTTTGCCCGGCTGGGTTATGTTTACAAAGACAACGGATACTTCGACCGTATGTTTGAAATGTATATGCACACCAAAACAAAACATGGAGATAACGGCCTCTATAATACGGTGGAACATCTCTGGTGGCGCGACAAGGACTTCGTTCCTCCTTATAAGGAACCTAACGGCAGAAATTGCTACTGGTCGAGGGGAAACGGCTGGGTACTCGCCGCTTTAGTTCGCACTCTGGATTGGCTTCCGAAAAAAAGTCCATACAGGAAGGAATTCATCACAACTTATAAGGAAATGGTCGATGCCCTTGTTGCCTGTCGCCGCGACGACGGCTTCTGGAACGTGAGCCTGCACGACCCGAACCATTTCGGCGGCAAAGAACTTACCGGAACATCACTTTTTACTTATGGAATTGCATGGGGAATAAATAACGGAATACTGAGCAGGAAGAAATACCTGCCAATAGTGCAAAGCTCATGGAAAGCGTTGGTAGAAGATTGCCTTCATCCAAACGGCTTCCTCGGTTATGTACAGGGCACCGGTAAAGAACCCAAGGACAGCCAGCCCGTGGGGTATGATATTGTTCCGAACTTCGAAGACTTCGGACTGGGGTGTTTCTTGCTGGCAGGGTCAGAAGTCTATAAAATTAAATAAGATGATTCTGTGAAGCTACGATAGTTTCACAGATACAACAAAGCAGGTACAATGATTCTTTTAGATTAGCAATTGAATTTATATACCAGGAATGAATATTTTAACTATTTCTTTTTTTGTAATTCTCAGTATTATAGCTGTTATATGGCTAACATCCAGGCTGAGGATGAATGCCTTCATTGTTTTGTTCATTGTATCATTATTTCTGGCTCTTGTAACTCTGCCGGGAGGGAAGATAGTCAGTACTCTTAAGGACGGTTTCGGTTCCACGATGGCCTCGATAGGATTTCTTATAATCTTCGGTGCTATGATAGGAGTGATACTTGATAAAACCGGAGCAACACTCAGCATCTCGAATTATATACTTTCGAAAACAGGAGAAAAAAGAAGTGCCGGTGCACTCGGCATAACAGGTTTTTTAACCGGACTGCCCATATTTTGTGATTCCGGGTTTATCGTACTGAGCGGGCTTGCAAAATCTTTCAGTAAACGAACAGGCGCCGTCATGCCGTTTATGGCAACTGTGCTTGCAACATCCCTTTACTCGGTTCATTGCCTTATACCGCCTCATCCTGGGGCCACAGCTGCTGCCGGAATAATAAAAGTCGATCTCGGACATCTTATACTAATCGGCATTGCTTTTGCTATTCCCGGCGCTATTGCAGCATTCTTCTGGAGTAGATTTATTTCTAAGCGTGGTGATTATACAACTTACAACCACGATTATGATAATAAAAACATTGCACCAGATTCATTACCTCCCGCCTCGCTTTCTTTCCTTCCCGTTATAGTGCCCCTGCTGCTCATCGCTGTTAAATCAATTGCGGAGATGATTAAAAGTGTAAATGATACACTTATTATAAGAATATTATCTATTGCAGGCGATCCTGTCGTTGCCCTGTTTACAGGTATGGTTCTTGCTCTACTGCTGATAAAGAGAAAGGATATGAGTTCGTTGAACAAAATTTTTGGCGAAGCTATAGAGAAGGCAGGTCCAATACTTATAGTAACGGCTGCAGGCGGTACCTTCGGAATGGTGATAAAGGCAACCGGCACAGGTGAAGCAGCAGGTAAGCTACTTTCCGGCACAGGACTCGGGCTTGTAGTACCTTTTCTGCTGGCCGCTATTCTCAAAACAGCACAGGGTTCATCAACTGTGGCAATAATTACTGCTGCATCCTTTGTAGCGCCTATGCTTGCGCCGCTTGGTCTCGACTCCGAAACAGGGCGACTCTTTACGATGCTGGCAATGGGAGCCGGTTCGATGATTTTTTCACATGCCAACGACTCCTATTTCTGGGTGGTGACGAACTTCTCAGGGCTCGATGCGTCAACAAGCCTTAAAGTCTTTTCATCCTCAACAGCAGTGATGGGAGTTGTTGTTTTTATTACTGTCTGGATTTCATCTTTTTTTCTGATTTGATTGAATTTATCTTAAAGGGTTAAAACCTGATGCA